>Ga0123357_10004301_pt1 | contig 16674 bp, 7 predicted proteins | sample TergutEmb28metaG_FD_89873 | JGI IMG/M metagenome (GOLD analysis project Ga0123357, IMG submission 89873) | Embiratermes neotenicus P4 segment gut microbial communities from Petit-Saut dam, French Guiana - Emb289 P4 | ecosystem: Host-associated > Arthropoda: Insects > Digestive system > Gut ... | reverse complement strand
CCCTATCCTGAGCCACATCAGTCCAATCCATGCTCCCCCACCCCACGTCCTGAAAATCCATCTTAGAGTTATCCTACCATCTACGCCTGGGTCTTCCAAGTGGTCTTTTTCAATCAGGTTTCCCCACCAAACCGTGTATATGCCTCTCCTCCCCCCCTTACTCACTACATGTCCCGCCCATCATATTCGTATCGATTTGATCACCCGAACAATACTGGGTGAGGAATACAGATCATTAAGCTCCTCATTATGTAGTTTTCTCCATTACCCTGTAACCTCGTCCCTCTTAGGCCCAAATATTTTGCTCAATACCCTATTCTCAAACACTCTCAGCTTACGTTCCTCCCTCAATGTGAGCGACTAAGATTCACACCCATAAAAAACAACAGGCAAAATTATAGTTCTGTGTATCTTAATCCTTACATTTTTGGATAGCAAAGTGGAAGACAAAAGATTCTGCACTGAATGATAGACAGCATTCCCTGACTTCAATCTGCTCTTATGTGCTTCCTGAATAGAATTTTATTTGGTAAGGTTGTTCTCAAATATTTGAACTCTTTCATCCTTTCAGAGTAGCTATTATCAGTCACTTCGTCCTGCATTCTGATCTCGAGACATGCACAGCCTGATGCTTGGTTTAGTTTTTCAGAATCTTTACCTTCATTTTTGCGTCCGATATTTTCCTTATGTGTTTGCAGCCAAATATACCTCACGCTTTCTCTTTATTTATTGAAACAGATCACGAGATATCCAGATCCTCATTTACCTCTTCGGAACTTAGAATTTAATGCCCATACGCCTTTGTGCTACCCAAGCACTGTTGCCGATTAGCCCTGAGATTCAAGGGTCCATTCCATTCCTTCTCAGAGACACTGTGTTGTGAGGGAAGATGCAGTGTGCATAGTTCACAAGTTTAATTGACCCTGCTCAGATTAAGGACACGTAAAAGCATTACACTCTGACCGCTGTAGTGCCGGTGAGTGTTATTTTAGTAGCTGCATTCTGTTGACAAGCCACGTTACTAGCAGAATTACAGAGATGTCACAAACAGAGACTGCACATACACAAGCTCAAAATTGCTCATACCGCTTGCTTGAATGTAAACGAATTTCTTTATGATTCTTAGAATAAAGAGCAAAGATTTTTCTAAATATGATTAACTGAAAATTCTTGTCCCATAGCTGCAACCCGTTTTATGTGCGATAGGAACTGAATGTTTCAATATCGGGTAAATGAGTACATTTCGAAGTGTTATTACATACTCGTGTATTTGCACATGAAGACTACCGTCACGAAATGAAAGTTCGGTATTTGTCGAACACGGTATGTGTGAATTTGTGTGTGTGTAGACAGAGGGTAGTAAATTTATTTAAGTAATTAACCAACTTGATGGACAAAATTTTGTTTTATAGTAAGTTTTATTTCATGCCTCTACATGTTTCGAGCACCATGTGCTCATCGTCAGGAGGTAACAATTGTGTTATACAGCCTCTGGTATCATCACACTGAAACAAGTGAGTGATCTAAAATTACTAAAATACACTTCTATAAATTCAGTCTCTATAGTCTCTCATGCTGCGTACCTGACGCGATAGAAGGCGTCATTTTAGTGCGCTCTCTCTTTTTGTTCACTTTGCTTCAGGTTTGAAATATTTTCCATTTCCACTGTACACTACAGATAGCCGAGTTATACGCATAAATTTAAGTACTTCAGTAGGTTCAGTTTTTTTAAAAAAAAATTCATCTGCTTAGAACTATAATAACTGCAACGTGTGTGTGGTTGTGTTTATAGAGGAAGTTAGTACGCTCAAACAGATTTTACATTAGCTGTTTGTGTCTTGCTCGGTCGTGCCCATTAATTTATCTGTGTACTTTTCAGCTGTGTTAATTGATTAATTTATTATCTTTCATATGATACTTGCTTTTATTGTGTCTGTCTGTTATACTTGTGTACTATTGATTTTTCTAAAATTGTAACTGGGCTGTTGATTAAAACAACATTTAATAAGGATGGAAAACGGTTGAACTGCAGTAACTGAAGCTGTTGTGCCAGCACTTGAATTAACCTTATTTTATTGTTGGTTTTAGCTGTGTTGTGTTTTTGTACGTGTTATTTGATTGTTGGTACTGGTTTCGTAATTGGCCGTTTCGCTCTTGAGACATACACCAATAAACAAGAAGTGAATTGAATTTAACTTCATCACAATTTTTATTGATGGAACTTATTTGATGTATGTGAAGAATATATTACTTAATTACAGATTTTGTCGACGTTAAATTTCTTGGTTATATAATCAAAGATTCGCAGTATCTCCATGCTTGTCACGGTTCACGTAATAAACAATTCAAGCGTGATATAGAAGAATGTTCTTAGTCTACCTGCGCAACATATTTCACGACGATGGTGCATGACACTTAGGGGTACACTGCATTGGGACTTTGTACAGCACTTCGCACTGAAAAGAGGAACACAACACAATATGTGAAGAATTCCAAGGCCCAGTCCGTGAAATTGATAAACTTAGTCGCGAGCAATTGAGTATCCCCAACGCTTCATCGATTCGTGATGTGAAGATTTCCACGGGAAGAATTCAACCAAAAATTTAGGTAAATCATTGTGGTTCAGGGTTTATTTCCCATGTGAAGGGAATTTTTGAGAAGCTCAGATGTATCGGGAATTGATGGGGTATTAGGACTGTCTTCAAAACGAAACACCCTCTTATGGGTTTCTCCTATGACTACCAGACCGGAAAGGAATCCACAAATTATGGCACATCTTGTCTGCAGCGTGCTGTGCGATTGTAGTGGAAGATACGTTCTTGAAATAGGCTGACCACTAGGCATGCGGCTCCGGGAAAATGGTCACAATTGAAAAGAGCGTCTTCTACAGAGACTTAAACGGGCCGAACATTCTGACAGAAGTCATCGAACTAGCTGGAACGAATCCAGGATTTTGAAAGGTGAAATTAACCTTTTAAAGTCTGGTAGTTACTTCATGTACAAAATCGCATTTAGCATTAACAATTCTGAATTCTGTACACAGATTGCTTTTCGTTTCCTGCGGATCTCGGAGTAAATAGCTGTTATTTCCCTTAAGCTGGTTAGTTTTTATAACCAGTCGAAATACGTTTGCTGCTAGGTAAGGAATGAATGAAATATAACTCGGTTTTTAATTTTTTATGTTTAAGTGGTCAATCGCAAGCATAGGAAGTGGAATAAATAATTTGTTTTTAACAAATCCATTTCACTAATCTAGTTTCGTAGTTTTTGCTAGTTTTGATTCCCATAATCAGCATGGAGCCGATCCCAGTGGCCTCGCGGTCTAAGGCTTAAGTCTGCTGCCGCTCGTTTGTTGGGATTGTGGGTTTGAATCCCCCCGGGGGCATGGGTGTTTTTCTCGTGAGACTGTTGTATGTTGTTATGTAGAGGTCTCTCCGTTGGGCTGATCACTCGTCCTACCGCGTTTGCTGTGTCTGAGTGCGATCATGAATCTTCGATAATGATTAGACCTTGGCCCACTGGGGCTGTTGCGCCGTGGTTAAAAAGCAGAGGGATGAGCAAGTTATTTTAAAGGCCAGAATTATCTGATAATTTCTTAATGTCATCTTTCTTAATTTGTTTTGTGCTTTAAATTTTACCGCAATTTTGTCACGTTTAATTCGATTTTCTTAAAAGTAGTTTGGTGAGAATTATTGTTTTGGTGGTAATAATTAGTTTTATATCTTACTCAGGTAGTCCCACAGTTTTTATTGCTTTGTAGTTTCATTTCACTGTTTATTTTATCTTACCTCCCTCTGTCAAACCGCTACCCAAGGTGCATATTGTATGTAAACGACATAGGTTTGACAGGGCTTGAACATCTCTTCCTGTCGGGCACAATGACTACGTGCCTCCCCACCCTGCCCCTTTCCATCAGGACAAGTTCTGATCCAGATTCCGAAACGCTGTGCTTATTTAAAGCACGAAGTTAACCTTACATCACGTCAGGATACTACAGTACGTGGTCCTTGTTTTATCTGACCTCAGATGTTGGCACATAGGGCATTATTAAATTACTACGAAATTAGTGAACTTGGCATTGGAGTGACCTGCAGTTTCCGTTAGTTCATGCCACGATTCGTGAAAATTTGTCAGTTGGCTCAAAAGACAAAACATGAGACTTCAGAGAGGCAAGCACTCACGCACACGAAACACACACACACACACATATATATATATACACATATATATATACATATATACACATATATATATATATATATATACATATGTATGATGTTCTCATAAGTTTACCTTTGTCCTTAAAGAAGGAAAATGGACTAAAATATCTTCGCAGGTAGAGGAAAATGTAAATATAAGTTGTCTCTGCGCTTTGTTTTGCATATACGTAGCCGTGAATACTTGTGGTAGTAGAAGGAGAGCTGAACGAACTCAAGAACTTACGCTAGATGGAGCTAATTTGTCATATACCGCTCCGTTTAACCCCGCGTAAGAAGCCCCTAGAAACTAATACATAAGAAGCTAGGTGGGTCTCACTAACTATGTGAACGGTGTGAAGAAGAGAAACATTTATTCCATCGAGAATCGAAGTTTCCTTAGCAATACAAAGCAAGAGCTAGACAGTTTACTACATGGGCTACTGACGTGTGAGTAATGTTCTGGCTGAAGATAGGGACAGCTCCGTAATATATAACTAACCAACAAAACGCACTTCAATGTAGATTCTGTTTTTTTTTCACATTTTTCTCACCAATATGTTTCGGTCGCTATTGTGGTCATTTTCAGGGTAGTTTTCGACGTTCAGGTGACCGTGCAAAGTGATAAATTCTTATAATAAAACCAACTAGATTCACTAATTTCTCACATTTATTTTTAGAATATTCTACATGTTTCGGACAGTTCCTCTGTCCACCATCAGGAGAATTTACTGTGCACAGTACAATGGTATACGTCATACAGGTTTGCTGACAGCTTGCGAGCAGGATCAGGACGGAACATTTTCCGTCCTGATCCTGCTATTGAGAAAATTGTGAATTAAATACATCATAAACATTGAAGTGCATTTTGTTAGTAATTTTACGTATTTTTCATATATTATGGGCCTGATTAATGCACGGCAGATGGAGCATATTTAGATAGGGACGGTAGTTTGCCTGTGTGAACAGAGAAGTGCAGGTCTTGTTAATAGCTCACAGTATTCACTGGACATGATACTGTCATCTTTATTGAAAATAGAGGCTTATGACCATATTCAGAAGAATCCAACACTGGGTTACATTCTGAGCATTTGTGAGCCAGTCCTTCCCTAAATGGTAGCGAAACATCGAATTCCATAAATGGAAAGTCTTTGTCAGCTATATGGAACGAGCAGATAAAATTGTACTTACCGCGTATTTTGCATCCAACTTTACATTTCTAAATTGAACACAGTTGGCGTTAAGACGAACTGATGCATGCCTGTGTCTGTGTGTCTGTGTGGGTCCTGTCACGGTCGAGAAAACCCCAACGTTATTTCCAGAATAAATGGAGAAAAAATATCGATTAGACCAAGAAATAAGAGGGCTGGGAAACGAGCACGGGAGAAATGAGAGAAATAGATAAGAAGGACGGACGGGTTAGGGAAACTTTGTAACATGGAGAAGAGGGAAGAGGGAGATGAATGATGGAAGGGAGGGCTAATAAACGACATTGGAAACAATACAGGTAAAATGGGTAAGGAATATACTAAAGACACTGCTGAACGGAGGAACTAGATGAGGGAGGTTTTGTAACGTGAAGAAGAGGAAGAATGGAAGGGGGTTGGGATTGACGGGAGGACGAACTGCTTAAAGGAATGGCAAAATAGTGTAGAAGGGATTGGGCAGGATATAATATACGAACGGGATATACAAGTTAATAGCGTAAGTGGTGGAACTGTTCTGATGTTACAAATAGCTATGAAAGAGGTAACAATACGGACAGATAAACGGCATGAGGAATGAGAACTTGGGAAGGGTGTGCTAAAAGTATAAAGTAGAATGAAAGGTTTAGAAACGACGATACAAAAGAAATTATTTTTCCTACACTCTTCTAAAGGTTGTGCGCTTTATATGCATGTACATGAGTACGTGACGTCAGCAAACACTTCACCATTGTCTGGCGCCTCTAAGCTTACAAGCCACCGGTGCCCGAAAATGCCTCACGTTTTTGTGAATCCTTAATTCTTCTATTCTCTCTGTTAAATATGCGGACACTAAGATACTCAGAGCGCATTTGGACTTGTTATCATGCTGTTGTGACTTCCTGTGGCGTGGATTATAACCTGAACGTCCCTTCCCCACATCTCCACCTTGACATGGATGGTGATGACAAGAAAGAAAATCTTGGATTTAAACATTCCATAAAGACACTTCGCTGAAAACACACTCTGACAAAAACAAGTACTGGTCTTATGTTTATGGGACCGTGCATCATCTTGATAGTTGAGTAAAGAGAAACCAACTTAAGACTGCATAAAGACACTACACCGCCATAGCCACACTGAAACGGAACGCCAACACACACCGAACCAGATACAACCCATGAAATAACAACCAATTAGTCGCAGGCTCCTGAAGATGGACGTATTAACGGCCGAAACATGTTGAGCATTGAATGAGCATTGAATAAAATAATAAAATAAGTGGCATCAAGTTGGTTTCTCTTTACTCAACTAAAGTACTGGTCTGTTGGTTATATTTTTGTAACCGTGTGTTTTTTTATTGTTATGAAAAGAATAGAAGATTTTGCTTCAAAGGATTTTAGTTGTGTTTGCACAAACGTGTAAAAGTAGAATAGAATCTTAAAAATTGTGAAAAAGTTAAGTTTGGGGTATAGAAACAACGCTACCTTATTCAAAGATAACTGCTGTGTTACACGGACGTTTGAAGGACAGGAAACAGTGACGTATAAACACCACAATAAAGTATGGCAACATATAGGACAGTATTTCAAATTATGAGTTCATCAAATTATGACCTTTTGAATAGCTCTCGTGTATTTACACCCCCCTGAAAAGACAGAAGTGTGTGGAAAGTATAGTACTAATCAATATTTGAACTAAGTGCATGTAAAATATTAGTGTATGTGATGGATTTTATTGATATTAGCTTATGACTATATGAATCTTTTATGAAAATTTTTTCAACCTGGAATTAACACATTCTGCACACCAGTGGGCTCAGGTGCCTAGCCTAACTGACTAAATCAGATGTTAAATAGCGCAGAGTAGAAAGGTAATCTTGTTTAGAAGCTAACCGTCGTCAGCTAGTCGATAAAATCTCCGCCTTATATGCAGTTCGAAGCTTCTGTACTGCGTTACAAAGAAAAGGCTTCCGAAACGTATTCTGAGCGATTTGAATGTATCCCAACCAATTTTACAGTTTATCAAAACTCGCATTAATTATGTCTACCAGTTAGCACCAGATCACAAGAGTGGTCTATTGTGTTCTTATTTTCCTACCAAAAGTTAATGTGAATTTATAACCTTCCCAATTCCTTCTCCCCATATGTCTAAAATAATATGGAAGTTTCGAACTTGTTATATATACACCCTTTTTACCACTTAGGGAAAGGCAGGCGAATTCCACATGAGATATATGGGCCTATGTTCTCAAATGTCACCATTCTTGTGCGGATTGACAGTTCACTGCCTTCTGACTCAAAATGACGCAATTTTGTCTCCTGCAAGTTGTCGATCGGAAGCACAGTGCAGTAAGTTTGACGTTTTGCTGACCGTGCCTCTCAGTATATTTATTTCAGTAATTAACCAACTTGAAGCACAAAATTTTTGTTTTAAAATAAGTGATGACACCAGAGGCTGTGTAATGCAATTTTGACCTCCTGATGATGAGCACATGTGCTCGAAACATGTAGAGGCATGAAATAAACTTATTGTAAATCAAAAATTTTATGCATCAAGTTTGTTAATTACTGAGATAAATACAGTACAGTAATTTTACTCTCGTCTGAGCTGTAACGCCGTTTGTTTGTGGAGACGGATTCGAACGTTTCGAAGGGACCAGCAGCCCCCAACTTGGGATAGAAGATGGTAGTGGCGGGTTTTTCCGAAAAGCTGGTATAATAGTTATTAGACTATTTGGCGCCACATCCCGCCGTAAACACCTTAATTCTCAGAAAATAAGACGTGAGTTCTGTAAACGAATGGCTTCAGGGGAGGTCAGTAACTTTTGAAACTAGGGAAGTTGGCGAGAGAAATTTATCTCACGAATATGTTACAAATCAGAGTACCCAAATTGTTTAGTGGCGTATAAGGTTTTGTATTTTTATTTGGTGTTTACCATGAATATTTTTATTGGTTTTTTGCCTGTTTTTCCCCTCAATATTGTTTTACTTGTGGCTGCTGCAACGTAATCTAGAGGACACTAAATAATGTATTGTTATCGCTGATGTTTTTCACTTTATAAAGTTTCTTGTTAGGCGTGTTCGCAAGATGTGGAAAAGTGACTATTAGCTTCGTCATGTTTGTCCGTCTGTCCGCATGAAACAACTCGTCTCCCACTGGAAGGGTTTTAATTAGATTTGACATCTGGATATTTTTCAAGAATCTGTTGAGAAATTTCAAGTTTCATTCATACCTGACAAGAATAATCGCTACTTTGCAAGAATGTAGAGGTAAACCGCACCCTTGTACAGGCACTGGGGCTCTCTACAGGCTATACGGCCCATAGGGGGAGTAGAGGTATACCTCTACTCTTTCTTGACCACGGCATTAGAAGGGGTGAGGCGTCAGCGTCACGCCCCGGCCGCTGCTTACCCCCAGGAAAGACCCGGTACCCATTGTACAGTAGGCTGCGTGGGCCCCAGGGCCGGTCTGGACAGGTGCGGAAAATCTCGCCCCCACCGGGATTCGATCCCCGGACCGTCCAGCCCACAGCCAGTAGCTATACCGACTACGCTAACCGGCTCAAACTTTACAAGAAGACCAATATATATTTTTGATCATATTGTTGTATCCTGCGTGGTCCCGGTGGAGAATTTATCGTGGATGTTTTTTCCAGGAGGAAGGGAGCTCGAAACTCAGGTTAAGACGGGGAGTTGGACAGGCTGCACACGTTCGCCATAATTCCCAAGTCAAGTGTACTGGAGTTTATAGGGCATAAACAGTGAATAATGCTGATACAAATGAACTGTATGGAGTTCTACTCTCGTTGATTGTGGATCTCTTCATTACCACACTCACTGATCGTTCAGCTTCATTCAAAGCTGTTGGTCACCTACCGTTCAGAGATATTTCTGCAGACTGCAACTGGAGCACAAGGCAGCTACTGTTACATGCGTCAATCCACACTTTGCTCGCGCGATAAACATTTAACACGACCATTTATAAACAAAAAGAAATATAAAGAAACTATCTTCCATGTCTGGTCTGCTTACTAAGAAATAAAAGTGTAAACAAATATTATGAATTATAGAAAGGCGAGGACTCAGCACAGTGAAATAAGCTTATGACTTACATATGGTACATGACACAATCCTGCAGAAAAAAAAGGTCTATCAGCCACACAGCAATAATATCAGTCAACTATACAACAATATATCTCTCAGTTCTTCTCAGAATGAGAAATGCTTCAGAAGAACATTATAGAGAAAATCGAAACACATATTTTGTGTTGAATGACTTTTCTCGAAAATCTCGCCGATTATGAGATAGTATGGCAAAATATTGTAGAGTCGGGCAGGCCACAGATGACAATACGGTACATGCTACAAACACACACTCAAAATGTGTAATGAAACTCAAATATTGTTTGTCTACTGCAAGAGCGACTGCATGAACGCTCCTCAATAGTACGTTATACGTACATTGCCTGCCTTGCGTTTAGATTCTTCCCACACTTAACTTTGCTCATTTGGATCCCATTCTCTTGTAATGATTAATTCTTATCGTATTTTACCGTATTCTTGTATTCTTGTGTCTCGTTTTCTTTAAATGGATGCCTGTATTGGCTTCAGTGTTTCTGTCACGTAGGCTATTTAAAGAAATAAATTATTGAAAGTCAATTGTCATTATTGGTAGGCTTAATTTTTGTTTTGTACTTAGTAGATCTCCGTATTTTGTAAGTCGACTATAATAAAGCGTGATTCAAAAAGATGGACTCAATTGAAGATTAAACGGCGCCTTAACACACGCCAGACCGTTAATTACGTTTTTCCAAGCTCTCTACTCGCTCCACAGATTGAGTTGCGTGGTCTATGCTCAAAACGCTCTTGAATTTGTCTCAAGTTCTCCTCTGATACACGCAAAAAATCTTGTGCTGCATAGTAGCCATTTTGCTCTCAACTGACGCTGCTGCACGGCTCTGTTCTAGGCGAACGCTCTAGCCAAATTATTTCAAATTTAGGACTTCTTCTCTCAAATATTATGTAGATCATTCATATATCTTTAAAATTCAGGAAATATACTATGTAAGAAATTGAGTCTATCTTTTTAAATCACCCTCTATATTCTGTTACAGGGCTCTTGTTGTATTTAAATCAGTATTCATTTGTCTGTAAACTCAGAAGGTGAAGAAACAACACTGCCTGGGAAAAGAACATTTTCAAGATTTTACTAGAATGAGAAGTCTGAAAATTACAGATTCTGGTTTATGTAATGAAATGGCGGCATATTCTGATTCCATGACACGGACCTACCCGCGTTGAAACTAAATTAAAACTTGCGTTAAAAACAAAACTTTTGAATATCTCTGTAATTTCGCCAGGGGAGCGGTACGAAATTCGAAACAGTTCACATTGAAAAGTGAAATTTGGGATCTAACTGGTTTGTATAAACATTTAGTCGCAAAATATGTGTATTTTCTCAATTACTTGGTGTGATGTGAATTAAGTTAGTACCTAATTAGTGGCTGCCACGAAAACGAGGCGAACCTCCCCAACTGCTCTGACCATGTTCCCAATCTACGGTTAGACAAGAGCCGCTGATTTCCCCCGAGTTCCACCCGTTGCTGTTGACCGTGATGCGACAATTCCTTATCACACGATACTGCCTAATCTCAACTTGGTTTTAGATGGAGGTGAATAGTCAGCTCTAGAACCCGGCCGATGTGTCCGTTGGTAAATCTCCTCTTCCAATAGAACAGGATGAATCTTATGTTTATTAGACCCTGCATCATCTTGATAGTTAAATACAGAGAGACCAACTTGATGTCACTTGTTTTATAATTTCATTATTTAATGCTCAACATGTTTCGGATGTATTAACATCCGAAACCTGTTGAGCATTAAATAATGAAATAATAAAGCAAGTGATATCAAGTTGGTCTCTCTTTATTCAACTAACAGGATGAAGTTTGGGGTGCGTTCCGGAGTCGGTATAGACGCTTAAGAGATGGAGAGAACCCCCAGTACTGTCGAGAATTGAGCAAGTAGCCGTCCGTCATCCAGCCCATAGCCTTGTTATTTAAAATGTGACATCAAACTTAACTTCCTAATTGTGGGACCTACCAAGTGTAAAGTCCAAGATAAAGATTTCCGATTTACGAGAGTATGATAATGTGCTACATATGTAGAATTGTTTCACACCTCGGGGATGATAATCGATACATGCGGAACAGTGATGGAATAATCATAAAAAGGGAAACCTCCTGAACCTAGGGGACGTAATTTCGACCATAAATGTCACATGATGCTATTGGGGATTGACTCTTAAGCTTAGTGTATTGAATCAAGCATCTGGCTGTCTGAAAGCGGTTTGTTATGTGTAGTGTGATATGCTAATTTAAATGTTTATGTACGGGAACCTTAAGGGTAATTAGGTAAAACGTTCCTTCCTGTAGGTCTAGGGTGTGGTATTTTGAAGTTAAGGTATTAAGTCATAGAAATTTCAAAATCATATCGAGATCAAACACCTTTCGTTTGATATGTTATGAAGGAATTAAGAACTGTTGTGTAAAACAAATGTAACGATTATCTCAGAAATAAATTTTAACTGCAAATATAAGCAGAAATTAAAAATGTTTTTTTAGAGAAATTCGCACGGTGTTCTGGTAATGTTTTATGTGGATGACAGTCCTTTGAAAAATGAAATTCGTCTAAATTATATACACAAGTTCAAGTCCTGCTTCACAACTAGCCAACTCAACATCCAGTACAAAGTAAAATCTGTTAAGCTGTGTGGAGAAAGCAGTGGTCCTGGCTGTGAGAATTTCACAGAACACGTAAATTCACTGACTGGACAAAAGTGACGCGTTGAATGTTGCAGCACATGATGCATACTTACCAGGGGACTTTAAGCAATTAAAAGAATATTATAATAGAAGTAACACACCAACAAATGCACTTGTTGGTGTGTTACTTAAATAAACTGCAAAATGCACGGTGCAACGATAAAGATAGTAATAGAAAATTTCTTCGTCATACCTACTTAACACAAATCCCATTAAATGTGTACATACTTCTATATTTCACAACATACAAGCTATACGGTTGACGATGGCGTAGCATATTAATATATAAGCATATGAGCTCATACGACACATATTTCAAGTAAGCTGAATAATATTTTACAGAGGCAGCATGTGTTTAATAGTATATGAACAGGATTCAGGTAAATTTTATAACGCATTAGGTATAGCGTAAGTGATGTGGCGTCCTTGCTTATATGTGACACAAATAAATCTTGAAGATATATTCTGTTTACATTAAACAGCATATGGACGCTTAGCGACAAAGCTGCTGTTATAGATATACAGACTGTTCCTTCCTTCGCGTCCCCGAATACGGCAGCTATATCGAATAGCAAGCCTGCACCTGCCAAGACATTCGGTGAGAGCTGCTGTAACGGACTGTTAGCAGTGATCATCCTATGACACAGAGTATCATACTTTTTGAAAGGCAGATAATTTTTTTGTGAGTGTCAGATGTGTTCATCAAACTGCGAACGAGATTATGGCAAAGTTAAATATGTGACTGGAATTGGTCGTTGCTATTTAGAAGCATCTTCGTGCTGTTTCGTGCAGGGACTGAAAACGACGCCACAGGACCGGTGTTAACGTTTCCAATTGACGGGCTGAGACAAGTAGAAGTCAGAAAACATGCTGTTGAATTTACGTGTTCCGTATACAGTTTTGAAAGATGAAAGATGTAAATTTGTAATTCGCTGATTATTTCAGTGCATTTCAACTGGCGAAGATGTAATATGAAGGCACAGGAAATGCATTTTGAGGAGGTTCATGATTCGTGCTCCCCACCAAACATTATTAGGACTATAAAATCAAGTATTTTGACATGGGCGAGGTATGTAGCACGCACGAGAGAAAAATTGAATTGATAAGGAGGATAGTTCGGAACGCTTGAAAGATTACGGCAACGTAGAAACTTAGGCGTCAATGAGGATTCAGTTTTAAAATTATTTTTAAAGAAACAGAGTGATAGGTTTCGGTGGAATTCGTCTGCTTCTGGATAGGGACGAATTAGGTAATAAATTTTCGGTTTCTGTAAAAGTAACGGAATGGTTTTGTTAATAGTGTAACTACTGGATTCTGAGGAAGAACTGCAGTGCATTTAATTATTGTTTTGTAACAATCTGATGCAAAGTTACGGGCGCCGAATTAAATACCTAACGTCTGGAACAAAATCCTTCTTAAGAGGCTAATAGTTCCCCAGCTAGTCCATAAATCTCTCGCATTTTGTAAAGGCTGCATGTACATAACTATGATCAAAACAACCCACCACTCTCCTCAACCACATGAATCTAGTCCACAATGTTTTAGCCCGTTTCTCTACGATCCATCTTAGTGTTCTTCTTCCATCTACTCCAAGGGCTTTAAGTGGATTTTCCCTTTATATTTCATCATCAAAATCCACTATGAATTTGTCTCCTTGGTTATGTCCCACAGTCCGACCCTTCTCATTCTCCTTAATTTCATCATCCTAGGAGTACTTGGTGAGAAGTAAAAATGATAAAACTTCTGATTATTCATTTTTACCAGCCTTCTGTTTCTTACGCTTTCTTAGGCCCACTTATCTTCCATTGCACTTTGCGCTCAAGATCCTTCAACCTATATTCTTCCCTTAATGTGAGAGATCAAGTTTCCCACTCATATAACATTCCAAAATAATTGTAATGCTTTATCTTTTAATATCTTAAATAGGGAATTAGAAAACAAAATTTTGGACAAATTTGTAGCTGGAATTTCCCAAATTTAATTTCTTTGTTTATGCACTTTTGATTTGTTAGCGTCATTCTCGAATATCTTAAATTTGTCTTGCTTTTAACTGATTTATTACCTGCCTTTACCTGTGTTAAATTACGTAGGTTGTTGATTTTTTATCATAAGTTGGGATTAGGTTCTCAAGCATCCCAAATTTTGAGCACCATGCCTTGTCAAATGTCTACCTCTGCATATTAAATATTTTTTTCAGGTACCTTCTACAATTGAATGCCTTCGATTCGTATATTACCTTTAAGAGTAGAAGCGTCCATTTAAATTTCGATGAAAAAATTTGACAATTTATTTTTATTGTTAAGGTGTCCATGGACAGCCCTTCTGTTTATCCACTATTAAAACTAAAACATTCTTGGGAGCTGAAATCGCTCTTTTACTGAATATTTGCAATGTGCTTGTGTTTCAGAAAAAGGGCGATGATTTAATGACGATACATATGTAGATTACACTGCCCCTTACTGCTGCCACTTTCTGGTCCTCTTCTTAACTCTTTCCAGTGACCTACATTCCTGTTTAACGCACACACAGTTATAAACCTGATTCTATTACGTAACTACAGTAACGTTTGTAGTGTATTCATCTGCTGATGAGAATTGTGTAAATCCTGGTGTCAGCATTATCATTGCGCAGTCCCAGCTGAGTTTTCGTAGTCAGTTAATTGTAATATGCCTCGACGCTATGGTTGTGTCTCTCAAACCGCAACCGGAGTAGCTGAAGCCTTGCTGTATCCCCTTTCTTCAGATGCAGCTCGTCGGATGACAATGTATGACAGTCTGTCACTAGAACACAAGCGGAAGTTCAGTTTGATCCTTAACGCTAGCAAACAAGACAGGAGATGATGACTGCTTTAGATACGCAGGACCAAGACGAGTCTGTTTCGAAGTTGGCGGGAGAAGGAAACCTTAAAAGAGATCATCACAGAAGCATTTGTCGTTTTATTACACGAGCAGGAAATATTCTTTAATGTGCGGATACGGAACATATAAAGTACATTTTAATGCATGTACCGTGCAGCTCTTATTATTTTTATTATAGTCAACAAGCGCTTAATTAATGTCACAAAAGTAAATAGTACCACAAGAGTGTCTCTTTACGTAATCCACCCTGCTACATATTTCGACATTTTTATGTCATCAGACCAACACACTGACCAGGGATTTTATACGCAGCCACAAATACACTGTTTGCACATGAAACTATAACGTCGAACGTATTTAATACTAAACATGAATAAATAATATTTTAATAACTTTATGAAATTGTAGTTTTAACAGCTGCAATTTAAGAATTTATATAACTTAGCAAGACGCAGTTGTGGAACTTCCTGATGATGACATGGAAATGGCGAGACATGTAGAAGTGTGGATTATGTAAAGAGACATTGTTGGGGTATATAGTGGGGTGATATTAATTGTGCAGTTGTTGGTTGTAATATAAATATAAAATACACTTCTGAAGACTTTATATTGAGTGCAATCCAGTATTCTAGGAGTAGGCACAGCACCAGAGACCATGTAAAATGGCATCAATAAGAACTAAATTTTCACGCCTTTGAAAATGAAATAGGAAGATGATAAACAGAAAAAGAGAAGGAAGAAAAGCCTTGCGCTAATAGCGGGTGGCAGTGTGTTTTGTGGTGGTGAGAATTTGATAGCAAATTTAGCCTCTAATGATTATTTGTTTGTTGTAATTATTTTCCTTTTGGTACAGGTAGTTTGGAGGTAAAAGGACGTAAATGGAGCGCGGAAGGTTGTAGAATAGTTGAGCAGATGTATTGGTGCTTAACGGCGTAGTTTTGATATTAAAGCAGGGATAAATGCATGAGAATGAAGTAGCAGCAATAAGACGTCTGGAGGCCGATGCAAAATTGGATGTAGGAAAGGCAAAACCACAAAATCCTTGATCAAGTTGGCTGATTGCAGAGCCTATCGGAGAGCAGTACGGGACTCAAGTAAAGGAAATTTGACGGTTGTCGCCATATGCAATTCTTTCTACAGTTTGCATAAGAGCCGTTGATATTCACAAACAGCTTTAGGTGACATATATTGTAAAAGAAGAAGTTCTTCTGAAAGAATTAAAAAGATACCCATAACGCACAGAAATTACTGCATCTCCATTATTAGAACCAAAATGTTTAATGTACGTGAGGAAGTAATCTCTTTTTCTTATTTGTAGGAACTAAAGAAACGCGTACACATTTTGTAGACAGTAGGAGAATGAAGAGCTTTGAAGGTTAATCAAGTGTTACTTATAGTTACCAATTTAATTGTGAAGGATTAATTATAATTTTATGTTTATTGGACCGTGCATCATTGTGATAGTAGAAGAATAAAAGACCAACTTGATGTCACTTGCTATTTTATTTCACTTCTTATGTACTCAACATATTTCGGACATTAATATATCCATCATCAGGAGCTTGCGACTATTCTGTTGAATTACCACATTGGTCATATTGTTCTTGGTT
>Ga0123357_10004300_pt1 | contig 16674 bp, 6 predicted proteins | sample TergutEmb28metaG_FD_89873 | JGI IMG/M metagenome (GOLD analysis project Ga0123357, IMG submission 89873) | Embiratermes neotenicus P4 segment gut microbial communities from Petit-Saut dam, French Guiana - Emb289 P4 | ecosystem: Host-associated > Arthropoda: Insects > Digestive system > Gut ... | reverse complement strand
TAACAAACATATAGTTTAAGAATCAACATTTCTCCATTTTAAAGAATGTTTATCTTGAAATATATACAAAAACCTTAAAACAGTTTCATCGTGCAAATCTAAGGGTAGGGCATTCACGGTGTACGTCCTACGGACAAAAGCGGTTGGATTGGGAATCGTATTCTATGGATATGAAAGCCCTGACGGGCTATCGGCTTGATCGGCAATCCCCTTACTCCTGAATCCCTTAAAGGGGATTTTGCCGCAGTGTACCGGGCAAAAAGGGCGATGCCGGTTATGGAAGAGATTCCGAACGAGGTGAGGAATCTGCTTTTGAATAAAAAAAAGCATTGGTTGCGGAAAGCAACCAATGCTTCGATAGTTTGCAGAAAACTTTCATCAAGTTATCGCGTGCAGGTCATTTGTACTATGAGAGCGATCAATTTTCATTTATTGTTGAACGGCAGTAAAAGAAAGTACCTGCGGCTCATCGGCTGTTCCAAACATCCGATCGGCATCGAAAGTGAACAGGTAGGCCGTTTGATAGAGGAATCCGTTCTTTGCGTTGTAATACTTGAAACGGATGTTCGACTGGTCTTCCGGTACTCCTTTGATGGATACAAAGTATACTCCGTTGATCAGTTCTCCGACACCACGACATTGATCATCTTCCGAAAAAGCCGCCAGCTGGTCGTTTTCGTCCGCAGTGAGCGCTAAATTACTCGGAATTTTCACTACGGCAGTCATATTCTCGTAATAGCCGGCAGCGGGATTTACTTGCCAAACAGGAGGATCAACTACCGCCGGCCGTACTTTATCCTCTTTACAGGCGGTCATAAGCACGGTTATGAATAGACAGAAAATGGATATTTTGACAATTCGTTTCATTTGTTTTCTATTTAAATGATTATTTTTTCTCTACCTTACAGGTCGATAATATTCCGTTGGCAGTTACTTTCAGAATATACACGCCTTTTCCAAGCGAAGAACCATCTAATTCGATGCGGTTGATTCCACGTTCAATCGTTCGTTGTTCTTTGAGCACCGGCCGGCCGAGGACGTCGGACAGCGTCAGTTGAACCTGCGTGTTTTCCGTCGAATTGATCAGCGCATAGAATTTTCCCGTGAACGGGTTCGGATAGGCCGATACCATGTTTTCCGGCAGTTTGAAATCCAGCACCAGCGGTTGTTTGACGCTGCCCGTTACGCCATTGGTCGTGTAGCTCAACGACGTACTGGTTCTGCCGAGTATTTTCCCGTTACGTTCCCATTCGAAAGAGACCGCAGCTCCCGGTTCATCGCCTGAGATGGTAATGAAATTCACTTTCGAACCATCGTAAGCAACATAGTCGCCCGACCCGCGTAATTGCCCGTTGATATAAGCATTGATCTTGTCGCCCGGTTCAATGCCTTCGGTGGTGGTGGCTACGACAACCATGTTGTTGGCAAAATCCGTACGGTAGGATTGCAGGGCGGAAGGCAAAGCGATTGTTCCGCTCAGCGCCGCGCTTGCCGTCGGATAGTTGAACGACGTCGCATTGTTGGCGTTACGCAGCAGCATGTATCCCTTGCCCGCTTCCATATTTTCGAGGCTTCCCACCCATTCGTTGTTCGAGAACATGGCGAATTCGGATGGCGATTTAACAATATCGCCCTTTTGTGCATCATAGCCTGCGAGGGCTTCCTTCACGGTCATATTCACCATCGGGATGTAGCCGATGTAATTCCATCCGTTTTGGACGCTGATACGGCCTTCGGCGGATGGAGGATCTACGACGCTACCCGAGATACTCAAACTCTGGTCGCTGGACGAATGTAGAATATACATGGACGTATTGTTTAATCCACTCAATGTGCCGACCCAGGTTCCGGAACTTTCCGAATAGGATGCAAAATCGTCGGCTGTCTTGATTTGGTCGTTTTTCGTCCAGTCGGCAAAAGCCAATTCCTTGTTGATATCCGAAAGGTTCGGGTCTTTCAGGTTGAACGAAATCCAATTCCACCCGGTGGTGAGCGGAATATTGCCAAACAGTATATTGCTGCCGTCAAAAATGATGGGATTGCTCACATCGCCTACAACGGAATTGTTCACGAAAGTCACCGGGACGCTGGGAGTCGCCTTGTACGTTTTACCGGTCGCCGCTTCCCACATACGGAATTCGATGCCGTCGGCCGATTTTTCGTTATTATACACTGTCAGCATGGCATACCACATATCCAACGTCTGATTGTAAATGCTGTTTGTCACACCGATACATTTTCCGCTGGAGTCGAATGCCGCCAGCATATCGCCCGCATTCGTAGAAAAGATATTGTTGAAGCGCATTTTCCCAAACACCGACATATTGTATTTGAAATCACTCGGATTGACCGACCAATCCGGTTTTTGGCCTACCACGGTGAGGTTAAGCGTCAGAGGCTCGGCAACATTATCTTCGTTAGTGAGGTAAATCACGTCGTTGTAGGTACCTACATTCAACCCTTTGTTTACGGAGAAATTGATGATATCGTAAGAAGCCGGATTCAGCGTACCGCTCGAAGGCGTAACATCCAACCAGGGCGGTATGTTGTTGATGGTATAATCCTGGACGGATCCGCCGGTATTCATTGCTTTGACGCTAAATTCGTAAGGATCGTATACCGGTTTGGTAATATCCATACGGTCGGTTTCCCATCGCACCTGGTTGCGATCGATGTAGGCGCTCCACGTGATGGGCGATACAATGGAGTTGCCGTTCAGGTCGCGCACATCGGTTACCGTAAAGGTGACAATAGTCTTGGTAATCTTGTATTCCGGCTCGTTCAGCGTAATAATCAACGCATCGTTGTTTACTACAAAGTCGAAATCAAGGTCGGCCAGCGGCCCGGAATCCTTGAGCGGAGCGATATCGCTGCTTTGTATATCGCTTTCCGTTCCTCCTACCACACTGAATGAATCGGTATTGGGATTGGCCGTATTGGAAATACGCATATCCTTGTCGATGAAACTTAAAAATTTCACTCCCATATAATCCGTGTAGGTATCGAAAGGATAATAGTGGATTAATCCCATCTCATTCCCTGTGAGTTTCACATTGTTATTATTTCTAACGATGGTTTCGCTGCGGTACAGATTCCAGAAACGCACATCATCCACCGTTCCCTTGAAATAATTATCAAAGACTAACGTGGTCGGCGCACTTGCTTTATACCAACCCCTCACTCCTATATATATATAGTCCGTAGCAATTCCGGCCACACTGGAAGCATCGATGTAGTTCGTGAGATTGCCATCCATATAAATTTGCGCCCGGCCTATGGCTCTGTTCACGCTGAAAGCGAAATGATGCCAGTTGTTGTCGCGGTATTCTCCGCTGACGATGGTTTTCACCCCGTTGTTGGCAAATGCCAATTGGCCGTAGCTGTCGAAACCTATGGAAAATCCCTTATCCGGTTCAAACGAATCCGCTTCGCCGCTTCCCGCCGACATCATCGTCGCATTGGTTTGTCCTGCGTTGGCTTTGAACCAGAATTCAATGGTGTAATCCATCTCCTTGGTAAATGCATACGAACCGGCCGTCAGCTTCAAATAGTCTGAACCATTGGTTGTTGCGGCATACCCGGCAGGCAAGGCCCATCCGGCGCCTTCCATGGTCATGGTCGCTCCGAGCGCTTTATCCGTGCAGAGCGTTCCCCGCCCTTCGTCCATCGGATAGTAAGCCAGCAAGCCTTCTTCGATGCCGGCAAGCTGCGTCAGACTGTTCAACTGTAAGTCGGTCGAACTAACCACTTTTTCCCATACGCGCACATTGTGCATTTTTCCTGCATAATTATTTCCATTCGTAGCTATACTCTTGCCAAGAACAAAGTTGCCCGTAGCTCCATACGGAACTGAAACCGGCGCCATGGAAATCACCTCGTTGAAATTGTAGTCGGCCGACAGCTTGTTGGTCGCCGCATTGTAAACCAGCGCCACATGCGCCCAACTGCCATCGGCGTAGTTCGGGTTGGCAGAGGTTTGCCCGAGTTTCGGACTCTTCACGGTCGTATTTCCCACTTTTACCGTCATACAACCGTCGTCGGTAAGTGCAAGCTCCATCGATTCGTTGATGTCTCCATGACTGAAGAGGGTTGCATTTTGCAATTTATCCGGCTGTATCCACATTTCTACCGTTATGTCTTTGCCGCTAAGATTTTTGGTAGCTTCGGTATCCATGAAGTCGTTGATGCCGTCGAAACGAACGGAAGTCGAGTGATCCGAGATAGTCCCGTTCCTCACCCCTTGCACTTGGAAATCCTGGCGGACAAGCAATCCCGAGGCGATCGGCTCGTTGAAGTTCAGACGGATTTCGTCGCCTACACCCAAGATTCCGTTGGCCGGTTCTGCCGCTCCAAAGAGGCGCGGACAGTACATGTCCTTGATTCCCTTGCTGACAGCCGATTCGTTTTGCACTTCCTGGTTGTTGATGTTGCAAACGCCCACTGCACGCAAGTCGTAAAACTGGTCGGGCATATCGTCCATGAAAAAACGATAGGTGATGGTTCCCGCATCGGCGGCATTGATCATCGCCGCATTCAAGCCATTGGCCAATGCTGCCTGGTAGAGCGCCGGATCGTTGTAATAGCTCATCAACGTGATCCACTCGTCGTCCGACTGCGAATCGGATTTGTATTGCAGGCGGATGCAGTTGAAATTGTCGTAGTTGACGTCAAATCCGTCGATCACCACATCCATATAATGCACATCGATCGTTCCGTTGTTTACCGTTGGCAACTTGGTATTGTAAGTCCAGTTGTTGCTGGGTTTACTGATATTGACCGCCGTACACGACGGCGTGAAGTGCGCGTTGAAAGTCACCGTATCGGAAATATCGTCCTGGCATTGCGACTGCAGGCATATCTGGAGATTGTCGTAGTTCATGACGGCTCCTTTGCCCACTTCCAGCGTCTTCGTCAGCGTTTGACCGGCCGGCACTAAGAATTCCAGTCCGTTGCCGACCGCCGCGCCATCGACAAACATTTTTGCACCGTAAGGATTCGAGCTGCTCACAATTTTCAGGTTGTACCAGGCGTCGTCTTTGCTTTCGGAATTATTGCGCATCAGCAGCGTAAACTTGGCCGTTTCGCCCGATGGTACATTTTCGATAAACTTGGTAGGCATGTCAATGTACGGCACTTCTTTCTGTAAGGTAGCCACATCAATGACGTGCTGTCCCGGCTGGTAATATTTGGTTACATATTCGCCTTCGTAAGGACAGGAAGTAGCTCCACCGCGCGTTCTGAAAATGAACGACGAATAGTAGTCTTTATCCTTCAGGTATCCGACCGTATCTTCCAAGCCTGCGGTAACGCCTCCATCATAATACTCTTGTTCCTCTGTCCAGTTCGGTTCGTACAGTACGTCCACGCTGAGGTAATCGGTACCATCAGCCTGGAGAACAAACCCTTTGGTCTGTGTACGGGAGGTTGATGAAGAGAAGGTTCCTCCCTGGGTAGTAAACGTCTTTTCATCCACAACAAGTTTCGCATTTGCACCAAACAAGGTGAAATCCGTATCAAATTTCATATGCCCTCCGACATTGAGAACAAATGAACTTTGATGCATCCGGCCATTGGAGTACTGTTCGCTGTATGAGATGGACGAACCGCCCTGGAATGAGTAGTTCTGCTGTAACTGGTTGGCTTGCACTTTCCGTTGTTCATTGTCGGCCAATTGCGCAATCCATTTATCAACGGACTGGTTAAGATAGGAAATCGTATCAACCGCCGCTTTCTTGTAGTTGTAGATTACCTTGTAACTGGGGCCATCAAAAGAGAGATTCTGGTTGGGAAGCCACTTTCCACCGTGTCCGGCTTGCCCTCTGTAATTGACAAGGGTGGTGTCGTCGTTGGATTTCCCGAAATTGGCATCATTGACGTCGAAATACGAAACATAAAATACTTTGGTTGTATCCGCATTTACCTGCGCCCTCAAGGCCGTCGTATCCGTTATGGCTAACGGGAGCAGCAGCGCGTTTCTTAAATTTTTCAAACCGGGGATTAAGACGTTTTCGATATGGCTTTGCGGATAAGCAAACAAGGTAGCAAACGCTTGATTGACGCTCGTACCCGTATTGTGTACCAGCGCCACATCGTTGGTCACCTTATACACGGGATTGTAATAAGCGCTTCCTCCGGCCGCATCAAAGTCCGCTCTCGACAGGACGGATACATTGTCGGTGCTTCCCACCGTGATGTTGGTGGAATAACCGATGTACACGTCGGCTTCTGCACCGACATAATCGGGCGAAGCGCTGGTCTGGAAGCGGGTAGTGGTGGTCGTAGAAGAGGTTTGGGTATCCTGCCCCGTGTAGTTTTCCGAGTGGCTTACGCCAATGGTTGCCCCGGTGGCAACATCGGTTGTAACCGTGGATTCACCGGCTCCCACGCCTGCCCAACTCAGCACTTGTGTTTTCACGCCATCGGTTGCTTCTTCTGTTCCGTCATTTTGAACAGCCCCGGTATATACGCTGGTTTCATTAAATGTAACGCCTGTTTCCAGGAAGGAATAACTTTCCGATCCGGGCGGATCGCGAAGCACGGTCAGTATTTTATCGGGTCCCGCCGTCACAAAGTCGGTTCCTTTCTGGATCCCGCCGAGAATATAGGCGTTCCCTCCGGGAAAATTAGCGGGCGGATTCCAGTTGATACTGGTCGGAGCGCTCGCATCGCCGTAGGTTACGGTCAGCGCCATCGTCTTGATCGCCGACGTCAGCTCGGGATCGCCGGTGGTAAATGTGTAGGTAGCCGTTCCCTGGTCGTCTCCGTTCACCTGGGCGGCACGGTCATTGAGGATGGCCAAATCGTTGTTGAACTTGAACACTGCATCCTGCGTGGGAACTTCATCGGTTGTTCCGATCGGCTTTCCGGAGGCATCATAAAAGATGTAATTTTCGAACAGTTCTAATTTGAGCTTGTAAGCCTGATTCTGTACGAAAACCGGTAAGCCTAAGAAATAATCCGTACCGTTCCACAAAGGGATGGACTTTAGAGCGCCGGAAATCGTGTTCACCGTCGTGGTATCCGAACCGAAAAACGGGAGGACCACATCATTGGCATTTAATTGCGACACGCGAATTTCCGGTGGATAGCGCTTGATGTATTTCTGTTTTGCCTGATAGTACACCGTATCCGGAGGATAGACGGTGTAATCCCATCCGGTGCCGGCGCTGTTCTGCACCGAATCGACAGGCTCCTGATAAATTTCCTGCTGCCATCCGAAATACATTTGCGACAAATCCAGAAGCGAACCCGACCCGTCCACATTGGGATGTCCCGGAGCATTGACCTGAACGGTAAACTGCTCGGGAATCAAGTAGGCCACAAATTCGCCCGTCGTGTCGTTGACATTGATAATCACCTGATTGTCCTTATACCTTACCGTATTGACGTGCGCCGTTTTTGCATTCGACGGCTGGAAGTGCGTTTCGGTGACGGTCCTGTCGTTGAAAGTCAATGTCTGTGTTTTCGTGTGGGTCAGGGTCACGGTCATTCCTTCCGCCAGGTTATTGGTCGACAGGGAATGTCCCAGCGGATAGGCCTCCTGAATGGTACCTCCCGCCACGCGCCCGATAAGCTTGATTTTCGTGTTGTCGTATATCGTCCATCCGAAGCTCGCATCCTGATAATTGAGGTCCACGCCGTTCGGATCGGTAATGCGACCGTCATTGACAAAGGTATGGTTCACCAGCGTAGCATTCACCTGGTGTACACCCACGGGCACTTCGATGTCAAACGAGCCATCGGCCAGGGTGACTATGGGCATACCGTTGGATTGCAACGCCAGTTTGCCGTCGATGGTCATCTGAACGCCCTGTACAGGGATAATGGAATTTTCGTAGTAAATAAATCCCTTGACGTGGAAACTCGACTTGTCGGTAAAGTTCACCGTATAGCTCTGTGCCTGCGCATTGATGAAGCGCACTTCGGTTTGCGATTCAAACACGTGGATACCGAAATTCGGCGTCAAATTGTAAGCCGTCCCGTTACCCATATAAGGCACGGAACGGATTTGGTAGCTTCCGTCGGAAAGTGTAACTCCCTTGTAGCCTAATTGTTCCACAGTCGGCGTGAGGTTGGAAACAGTTGCGCTACCCAGCAATCCGTGATTCTGATGATAATCGGCGCCGGTATAGGATATATCATAAAATTCCTTATCGGTCACATAATTGAACGTATAATACGCCAGCAAATCCTTTTCGTTGCCGATCAGGTAGCGGTTGTAGTCGCGTTGGATGGTGTCGGCGCTGAGCGCAGCGCCCCAGATGCGTACTTCGTCGATATTTCCGGCAAAGATGCCACCGCCAAGCAGTACGGGATTCGCATTCCCCGTAACGGCTCCCGCAGCGCCTTGGGCTTTCAGATCGCCGTTGATGTAGAGCCTGATGCTGTCGCCGGTATAAACTCCGGTCAGGTGCATATACTGCGAATGCGCAATTAAGGCATCCACCGGCACCGTATCGGCAGCCAGCGTGGTGTTGCCCGCCTTGAAATAGAAATAGCCGGAGTTGATACCCAATTCATACATGTTGGATTTGGATACGATCCGTTGCAAGCCGGTCGATCCCGAAGGAGCCACCCAAGCCTGCAAAGTGGCGGCTGTCGTGTTGTTTTGCAACAGCGAGAGGCTGTCGATGCTTGCCGTAGTGCCTGAGGTAAACGCCAAACTGCTCGCCGAAATGAGGTCGTCGGTAGTCGCCTTGACGGTTACACCCTCTACGGCTTGCCCGTTATCGAACGTGATGCGCCCGTAGAAATCGCCCGTAGGCGTGCGGAAGCCTATATCCGATTGCGGATTGCCCGTATTGCTTTCGATGACCGAGCCGCCGCAGTTGACCAATCCTTTGATGAGGTATTCATAGACAACGCCCGGTATCCCAATATCATCTTTATACAGGTACACATTGGTGACTTCAGAACCCTGCATGGTTCCTATCTGCTTGTACTGGCTGTCGTCCGCTCCGTAGGGTTTACGCATCACGGCAAAGGCATCGAATGAGCCTTGTGTCAGCCAGTTGATTTCCGTCCGGTCGGAATAGTAGCCTTTCGAAGCCGTCACGGATAAAACGGTTCCGATTTCCGATGGCATGATACTTCCGGTACTGGCCGGAGGAATACTCCCATACGATTCATTGGGGATGACCGTCAGCTGGTAGACGTACTCATTGCATACCTTGATCAGATTATCGGTATAGGATCCTTGATTAAACCCGTCCTGGGCGAGCGTGATGTCTGAGCTGCCGCCCGTAGTCTGGTTGATACGGGTAATGACAAACTTGCTGCCCGAACTCCATACCCCGGGTACAATATCCCAGGTGACGGTTGCCGACTGATTGTCGGCAGCCAAAGCCACTTGCGCATTGGTGGGTTTGGTATGAACGGTATTGACGTCAAGGCCGTTAAACTTTCTTGTGAATATCTCCCAGCCCGCATTCGCGTCAGATCCTTCTGTAGGAGTGGTTGTTGTACGGTATAACGAAAAATTATAGGTATAATTGGAGCCTTCGTCCACACTAAATGAATACGAATAGCCGGTTATTCCTCCCTTATAAGGGACGTATGCGTAGGTGATTTGCCCGTCGCTCCGTTCAATCTTGATAGCGAAATTATCGGTGACATAATTGTTGGCCGGCGCATTGGGAATAGACCACGAGAGTGTAACTTGCCGTTGGGTTTGATCAAAAGTTGCCTTAAAATCATCATTCGCCTGCGGATAGGCAGGCACCGTAAATTCTGGGCTTTCCGTCGTATAAGTTAACGTCCGGTTATGATCGTTAAACGTATAGGTCTGCACTAATTTATATGTCTGAGCGACGTTTAAGTTCAGCGGATTCGACCCCGAAGCATTCAGAACAATCGTTCCGGATGAATAAGCGGAGGCAGCAAAAGACGTTGTTCCGCTTGGAAGAGTGCTCCCTGTCGAAGCAACTAACGCGATAGTGCCATACGTATCGGCATTCCCTACCGAGCCGCTTTTACTCCAATTAATCGAAACCGTCGGATTGCCTGTTGTCCCTGTATAGGTAGGCGCATTATAACTGGCTGTACGGCAGGTCATAAATGGCGTAATTTGCGTACTTGCATTAATAGCCCAATTCGAAGTTGCGGCTCCTCTGCGCCACCATTGCCCGCTGAATTGAATGTTTTGCTGCACATTTAATTGGCTTTGTGAAATATACCAATAAATAGGCACCCATCTTTGATTACCGTTAGTATAAGCTGGTCCTACGGTATACTGCGAAGAGGCAGAGCCTGCAGTACCTGTAGTAACAGACAAGCTATTTCCCCCGGAATCGCAAGTAATATGTACCACCGTACCGGTACCGCCCAACGTTACATCCAAATGTCCATCACCGGGAGAGAGACCCGCATGATAATCAGCCTCACTTGACCCATGTGAATCAAAATACATGACGTCAATTTCAATATACCCTTTGTCCATGTCCGCCCACCAGGTCGACCCTGTGAATCCGGTAGTAGTCCATTGCGCATTCATCTTGAAACTGTTCAATAGCAGTATAAATAGGACTGCCAAGAAAATCCATCGATGCTTTTTAATGGTTTTTATATTTCTTAGTTTCATGAATATTTTGTTTTTTATTTTATTAAATGATTAAGTTACCTCTTAAAATACCCGGACTGCTCTTGTATATAACGAGCCGCTTTTAGCTGAGTCGATTATAGCACTGTCTGCATTGGGTTGGGAGAAATCTACGCTTTGCGCATTTGTGGCGTTCCCTTCGGTCGATGACCAGTAAGTGTGTGTGCCCAGCTGTGTTGTCGGCGTAGGCATTTTTGCTATGGCTTCATTGATTATGTCTTTCATTTGAAAGACGCTAACCATCTCCTCTATAGAAGGCAGGTACCATCCTACGCCTAAAGCGCCGGCCCAGTTGAAAGCGGCATAGTTGCTCACCGTAGTTAAAGCGGCAATCGTCTTGGCATTCGCTGCTCCGTCGGCGACATCGCTGGCATTGATAAGCACATTCTCGCTCGCCCATACTGACTGTGTTTCTGCCAGCGATAGCATTTTGCCATGCGCACCGCCGTTGGAAATTTCATAAACGACGCCTACCGGAAGGGAGTTTTCATAGAATATATCGCCAATGGCATAGATTGTTCCCACCGGCTTACTCGATGCTTCCACCCACGACAAACGGCGTATGGGGCGCACGGTTGCCGTTTGCGCTTTTAGCGCTTCCATCCATGCGCCGGAAGATAATGACAGCGTTCCTCCCTCCGGCTTCGCGTAATTAAAATCATTGAATGCCTGTGCATAAGCAAAAAAATCGGGCGACTCGGTCGAAGACCAGTAAAAATCTCCGTCCAATGTCTGCGCTCCGGCAATACCGGTCAATTGTGCATTCAAGGCATCGCGATTATCATACATTTCCTGCAATTCGTTTTTAGCCGGCAGATACCAATCCGTACCCACCGTTTGGCAGGCAGCAAAAGCCGGATAATCGGTACTCAAGTTGGTCGAAAGCGATTTGATAGTCATCATATTATTCATTCCATCCGCTGCATCTTGCGCGTTGGTAACCACAGGCATTGTTCCTGCATAACCGGTATTAAATATATCTATTATTGCCAACGGATCCCATTTTGCGGGGGATTCGGTTAATGCGGCAATTTTAGCATAGCGCCCCGTCAGGGAAAGTTCGATGACTACCCCTTCGGGATTGCCGGTCGTACTGTTGACATACACATCGCCCACTTGATAAATAGAGGCATTGGTATTGGCATAATAAGGTTCTATCCAGGTGGGTTTCCCGTTGGCAACGGCCAAAAACTGGCCTTCCATGCCAATGGGTAGCACATTCCAGCTGTTGTTGCTCCAGTAGAGTATGTCACCATCCTTTGTGCCGGCGGGTACAACGGCGCTACCATTGTTTCCCAGTCCGTTATCGGCAACATACTTGGCAATACTGTCCATGATATTGGGTAGGTTGGTTAGCTTTTCGTAATCGCCGTCGAAACCATACTTGGCGATGCTGTCGCTGAAACTCGGCCGGTTGGTCAAGTCGTTGTAATTACCGTCGAAGCCATACTTAACGATGCTGTCGTTGAAGCTGGGCGGATTGGTTAATTTTTTGTAATCGCCGTCGAAACCGTACTTAACGATGCTGTCGTTGAAACTGGGTTGGTGGGTCAAACTGTTGTAATTGCCGTCGAAACCGTACTTAACAATGCTGTCGTTGAAGCTGGGCCGGTTGGCAAGGCTGTTGTAGTCGGTAGATGAAGCTGTCGGCAGGTTTTTCAAATCATTGTAATTACCGCTGAAACCGTAAGTCGTAACGCTGTCTTTAATATTCGGCAGATTACTGAGGTCTTTGTAGTTGCCGCTAAATCCATAAGTCGAAATGCTGTCCCTGATACTCGGCAGACCGGAGAGGTCTTTGTAATTATTGGAAAACCCTGCGGGTACGCCGGTGATTTTCGAATACGGAACGGTGCCGTTGATGGTCTCCGCCGTTTGGGAGTAAAACGAGTAAGGCACAGCAAACAATTGCGTGGTGTAAGAAATCGTGTAGTTAGATCCGCCGGAGGGGTCGATTTCGATTTTGACGAAATAGGGTCCGGTCGACCAGTTAATGGTCGTAAACGCGCCCGATTGGGCGCTTCCTCCACCGATGGCCAGGGTAAGTAGCCCGTTGGCATTGGTCGTTGCCGTATGCCGTTCGATATAAACGGGCGTACCGCTTTCGCTTTGCGGCAAGATGCTGACTCTGACAGTACAAGTGGTATTCGCAACCGGCGCGTTCTGATCGCCGGAGCGTACTACCGCCTGATAGCTGATCCGTTGCGGCACCTGCGCCTGAAGTGCAAAGCCCGCGAAGAGCATGGCACTCAGGAAAAGTAAATAGAAAGTCTTTTTTAACATCTTGTTATGTATATTTGTTTGTTGTTATTTTTTTACCACTTTAAATGTCTTTATTTCGGAATCGAGGCCTGTGACTTTGAGCAGATAAACGCCCTGTTTCAGCCGGGAGGTCTTTATGCGCGTAAGCTGAGTAGTTATCAACTGGTTGGCTACCGCATTCCCTGTTAAGTCATAAAGGACGGCCTTCACTTTCAAGGGCTCAAGCGACTCGTCGCTTTGAATCAGCAGGTCTAAATGATCCGTTACCGGATTGGGATAAAGATTGATTTCGACAGCGTTCACCGGAATCGTCTTATCGGAGGTGATGATAAGTACCGGAGGCTGTTGAACGCCGGGAGTCACTCCCGAAGACGGCGACTCGTAGAAAACTTGCCCGATAGAGAAACTCACCGCTGCCTGAGACCCGGAGACGTCGCCTCCGCCCGAATTAAAGCTGACTTGGGCTTGCGTCCGGCACACAAGGAGGAGCAGACCCATCGAGAAAAACAAACACTTCCGCAACGTGCGGGGAAGGTTGTTCAAACAAAAAAAGAAAAAGTACATACAAATTTTGATTATTTAGTATCCTATAATGAGTTTTATTTTCCGAAACTCTGTCATTTGAGCGCAAAATTAAAGAAAATAATCCTAAATCCTGTTATATTTTGAAAAAATATAACAGGATTTTTTATGAAATTTTGAAATTCAGGCTTCGCTTGCCGGGTTTTTTAAATTTATCAGGCGATAAGCCGATTGTTTTTAAATATGCGGTAGAAAATATACGATTCGCCCTACAAAAAATGCTTATTGTCATTGCGGGCTTGACCAGCAATCCCCTGTTTCATCTCGTTTTTTATACACCCTCCGCTTCTTTTTTGAATACAGTAGTCTTCTTTTTTAAATACAGTAGTATTTATTTTTAAATACAGTAGTATTTATTTTTAAATACAGCAGTATTTATTTTTAAATACAGTAGTATTTATTTTTAAATACAATTAAAATGGCGCATCGTCATTGCGAAGGCGGTAGCGGGTTATGCGTATGCAATACGCCCTTACGATTATATCGTTTTATTCTGCCATTTTGCGTAGCGGAAATAAATGAAACTGATTGATCCTAAAAGAAATGCATAAATTAATTCGGCAATCCAGCAAACGGCTAAGGGCGTTTTTAGATGGATAGCTGTGAACCAAGCCCAAAAGACGTAAATAATCAAGGTGGAACTTTCAATCATTAAGGCCGAACGGGTATTTCCCGTTCCGGAAACGGATTGGAAAAAGACATTTCCCACGGATAAAGTCAATATCACAATCAGGATGATGTGAAGCGAAGGGATTGACAGGCGGATTAATTCCATGTCGGAAGTATAAATACGCAAAACCGGCTCCGGGAAAATGAGCAAAAAGAGGACAATAATCAGGCTTATGGCCAATGCTAAACGCGCTATTTTCCAAATTAAGGATACTACTTCACCGGATTTTCCGGCTCCGATGGAATTGCTGACCAATGTGCTTGAAGTGGAAGCAAAGGCGAAAATCTGAATCCCGAAAATCATGTATATACTGCGAATGACGTTGGAAATAGCCAGGGATACTTCTCCCATGCTTTCGATCGCTAAAAAGAAAAACAACCAGGTGCTCATGGCGAGAAAACTTTGGAGCATTAATGCGGCAGAAACATTCAATATATTCCGAATCATGCGAAAATTTTTCCAACGGATGGTGGTGAAACCGTATTTTTTCAAGTCGACGGATACAAGCAGGTAAATGAAAAAGAATAAGGTAGAAACCGCCTCGGAAGTCACCGAAGCTAATGCAGCGCCGCTGATGCCCATTTTCGGGAATCCCCAGTTTCCGAAAATGAGGGCATAATCTAAAACGACATTGGTCAACGCCATGCATATAGCGTTGAAAGTTAAGACTTTTGTTCGGATTATCCCGACGAAAAGGGCGCGAAACATCACATTGACCGATACAAAAAACAAACCGCCTATCCGCCAGTTCAAAAACTCGGTTGAAGCTTTTAATATATCCGGCGAATGCAGGGATTTCGATAATATAAAATCAGAGTAGCGGTACGTTAAGCCAAAAACAAACAGTGCGAGCAGTAATAAAAAAGCAGCGCCGAAAAAGAATATTTCTCCAATTTGATTGAATTTCTTTTCGCCGTTGCGCCGGCCGATTAATATTTGTGCACCGGTGCTGAATCCGAAAGCCACCGTAAAAATGGCAATATAATAGATACCTCCGATTGCCGAAGCGCCTAATTCCACTTCACCCACATGACCTAAAAAAGCGGTATCGATCACTTGAATTAAGTTTTGGACTAACATCATCAAAAAGATCGGATAAGCGATTTTTCCGATTTGTGCGTATGTATAGGTCGTTTTCATTCGATCGTTCAATCCATCATCATACCCAAATAGAGGGTTTTAATTTCTTCTACATTGGGATTGAGGCGTTTAATCATTCCTTTGTGTTCATTGGGAACAACAGGCTCCTCATCGAGCCAAATGCCGTTCTCTTCATAAAAAATTTGTTGCAGAAGGGCCCACTGTTCAGGATTTTTCAATACAAAATTCTCGATATCCTGTCGATTGGGCTCGCAAAGGTGAAAGCCGTATTTTTCATACATACCGATTAAATCCTTTTCCTGTGGAATTAAAAAGGCATAATCGTAACCCTTCTTTATCATTACATCAAAAGAAGCATCGAGGAGCTTTGCCATGTACCCTTTCATCCGGTGGTGGGGATGCGTCATTACCCCTGAAATATAGCCCCCCTCTAAAACAGTGTATCCTTTTTTTATTTTGTAAGGAATAATTTGCAGAGAAGCTATTATTTGATCGTTTAACGTATAAACCCAGACTTCTTCGTTTCTATGCACCTTATCAAAATAAAAAGTGATAAAAGAATCGGGGTCTTGTGGAAAACACATTTTCCACAATCGCATCAAGTCTTCTTTGTCCGTGTCTTTAGCCTGTCGTATCATGTCATTATTTTAAACTTACCCATCCTTTTTCAAGGAGAAATGCCGGATGATAGGAAAGCTTCGCCTGTCGCAGCGAATCAAGTCCCAAATCTTCTTCCCGATTAATATAGGTATAATCGGCACAATGGTGTTCGGCAAATTCCCGGTTAATCATGGTAAACCCTCCGTCGATTTCATACAGGCATTTTTCGGCATGAACGCCAAATACGTTTTTTGTTAACGGTTGACCATAAGAATAAGCGAGAATTTCGCCGTTAATTCGCAAAGCGCCGCCGATTAAGCCTAATTTTTCGAAATCGTGGAAAGCGCTTTGAGTGGCATTGCGCTCTTCCATCAACGACTGTTGGCTGTTGCATCCTCCGTTTTCGGCGCACCAACGGTCGTAGAGCGCCAGGCAATCGGGAATGATTGCGCGCGTAATCTGAAGATATTCCCATTCGTAGGTGCGCTTGAACTTGTTAATATGATTCCGCTTGGGTTGATATTTTTTCCCTACAAGCGTGATTAAATCTTCGGACAAATAAATGTATTCATACCAATTCCTGCCTTTTTCGTAAACGAATTGTCCGGGCATTGCAGCTTCTAATAAATCGAACATTTTTTGCGTAATGGCATATAAACAAAGTTCGGTTGCTCTTTCATCGGCATCCTGTTTCATGCGTTCAACGGCTGCCTTCAGGTCTCCTTCGCCCACAGGGAAGAGGTATCCGGGCAACTCGTTTCTCGGTTGAAAACGAATATACAAGAAATTATCTTCTACAGCGAAAGTTGTATCGTAAAAATGTTTCCAACTGAAAATGTTGGAAAAAGAGAAATCGCAATTT
>Ga0123357_10004299_pt1 | contig 16677 bp, 7 predicted proteins | sample TergutEmb28metaG_FD_89873 | JGI IMG/M metagenome (GOLD analysis project Ga0123357, IMG submission 89873) | Embiratermes neotenicus P4 segment gut microbial communities from Petit-Saut dam, French Guiana - Emb289 P4 | ecosystem: Host-associated > Arthropoda: Insects > Digestive system > Gut ... | reverse complement strand
CGTCCTACAACAATCAAGCGCTTTGGCTAAGGCTCACTTGCAATCAGGAGATGCCCGATTCGAATCCGTGGAGAACGCGACTTTAATAGTCCCTGCAAACAATGTTTGGGTCGTAACATCCTCGACCGCATTCTACCATATACTTTAGAATTAATTACTTAATTACTATTACCAAATCATAAGAGGGAACACAGTCTCAGTCAGCGACAGAGTATTAAAAGTGTAAGCCAAAACATTCCGTAACTGTTGGATTTGCTCATGCAGGGTAAGTCAAGGTTTAATATCAGTCTCAGAACAAACAAGTTATCCTACACAGCATATTCGTCGGCTAGAGTTTGTAATAGACAAGCAGTATGAAGCTTCGTCTTACGGAATGTTATTATTACCTTCTTTATTAATAAAAGGTTAACTATGTGTCGGACATGGTTGGTCAATATTCTAATGGTCACTCTCTTGTTCCTTCTTGTACCCTGAACTGGAGGCAGCAAGGTAATCTGAAACAGAATAATATCTCAGAAGACATCGTCATCATATCATCATCATCATCATCCCTGTGACGAATTCAAACCTCATGAGAAACAATACGCTCTCAGAGAAGTTAAAACTGAAATATTAAATAGCTAATATCTGGAGGAAATTAATAATAAAGTTAGTTAATAAGCTTTAACAGTCAGTCGTCTTGTCTCTTCTGCCTATTGGCCATAGTACGACCCACAGCAGTATGACGTTGTACGTTAGAATATCATACTTTTTTTTTTTCCAGTAACGCAAGAAAGTACAGGAAAGAGCCTTACTCCTTCAGGCAGAAATACCTTATGGTTTGACCTTAACTTCTCTCTCACCTATGACGCTTTCTAAGTTATGGGCCATATATAATGCTACAGGTATGCCTACAGAGCAATATGTTTTCCACTTTACGAAAAGTCCGAAAAGAAAATTTTAGTAGTCGCTTACCCGGTCACACTTTTACAGTTTTTTAGTCCCTCTCAATCCTACAAATGGCTGTCCAGAATTGATAGCTTTAGACTCTGTTTGTGCCGAGGATATTGTAGGACGAAATATTTTAATTGAAGGGTTATTAGAACAAAAAGAATGACTTATTGTAACGTTCATTGTTGTTTATTTTACGACGGTGTCAGTATTTTGTAAATGTGACGGGAAGATAAGAGACATGGTATTAATTGGAAAGGATTTAGACGGAATTAGTATAGTCCTAAACGAAGAAATTTTGTAGCAGTTGTCTGGATCGAATGAATAAAGCTAGGAAAATGCGAGTTTGAAATTACTTATCCTGTACATACTAATGTACTTGTTTTCTTTCACTAAACCAAATAAATTTACATACAACATACAAAATAATAAGGTTTTTAGTACTCCAACCTGTTTCGACACTACTCTGCCATCTTCAGGGTGTTCCTACATCAACTGAACTACACGTGTTGTACACATATGTCTCAAAAGATTTTACTGCTAAATAATCCATATTGGTAAAATACAAAATGATCTTATGTTACATAGAACAGCATATTATTTATTTCCGTAATTAAAATTCCTCAGATTTGTTTACTGTATACACTTATGATTTCATATTAATTTTGGACCACTTATGTGGCTGGTGTAGTGTACTTCACAACACGATACCTTAATTTACATAGAATTATTTTAGAAAACTATGATTCTGGTTGACCAAAGCTAGGTCGGAAGTTTGAATTTCGTTCTTCTGAGCGAAGTTCACACTCGAGGTTTCACAAATTTTCTCCACTAATGCTACTAAGTATGAACTTCGAAAGCGACAGATACATGCAACCAGATCGGACAACTTCGTGTATCGTGCACTGTACGTATGCGTTTGTACAGTCTATTTGAGTACCTGATTTAATAGGCCTAACTCATAGAACTCTGTTTTTACTGCCGTCATATTTTTTCCTGTAGCAACAGCCCCTAGCAGGCCTGGACCTCCTCGTTATCGAGCCTTAATGATCACACTCAGACATATCACACTCGGTAGTACTCCTCTAGATGAGTGAATAGTCCGACGCAGATACTTCTACCTGACATCAGACAACACTCACAACAGACAGATGTCCCTGTCGCCGGCGGTATTCGAACCTGCAATCCCAGCAAGATAGCGGCGGTATGCCCACGACTTAGACAGCGTGGCCACTGGGATCTACCTGCCATCATAACACGGATAAATTTAAATCCATGTGTTCCGTATAATGTATTCTATAAAAATAATCCTATAAAAAATTGTATATTTTTCGATGATACATTACCACGCATTATGTGAGTACCTCTCTAGACTAAAAATTTGTGCGGCATCAGTGTTATTATTAATAATTTAAGGCACATACTTAATTTTCACGAAAATGGGTCAAAAGTTTCTAAAGTTGAGATTAGCGTAACGGCAAAGACCATCACAATCAGGACTGGTGAACTCATCATTTTACCTTCTTTTCTAATGAAACAAAAGAAGAAAAAAGTCCAACTTTTCGAATTACCTTGATGTAAAAGGGTTTATACTTAAGCTAAAATGAAAATAATCTGAGTTTATTATTTGTTATGATAAGGCTACACTGTGCAGCGACGTCATCCTACACGTATTTGCTCCTGTCTTTCTTCCTCTTTCATATTAAATATTTTTACAAGCCAAAACAAATATAAACACATGCAATGTTTTCATTACGTCGAATCTTGTTTCATACAGATATATATGTACAAAAATATCCCACCTGAAGCACTCTGTAATAATTCGTACCACAGTTCGGGGTGCGAGATGTGAAAACAGTATTACGGCAGCCAATGTTTTTACATGTTATTAAATAAATACGGTGCCTTTCGTGTTGGAAAGGTTGGTTTGTTGAAAGGTTGGGCCCTGTATTGTGGTACGACAAAGGTAGGGTTTATAAAAACTACAGCAGCTGTTCGGGAAGTCGTCACGCCTACATTGTTAGGAGTGGGGAAACGTGTTGAACATTTAATAAATTGGTTGTTCTTTTATTTACTGAGTAAGCTTATTTACTTCGACGTGGGCTTCAGTAGACCTTGTTTTAGTGAAGCAAAGTGATTCATTCGTCATGAATAGCTGGCTATAGAAGGTAAGTTGTTTTGTATGCGTGGTTTCTTTCAACTTAGTGCTTCTCTCTTCAGACAGCTTCTTCGAAAGACTGTGGATAAGCATGCTAGTTTAGAACAGATAAGACGGAACGTAACCCATGTACAATTAGATCTTTCAACACCTGTTAAATTTAATAGTATTACAGCGTGGTATGACGTAGCATTGATCAGTAAGTTCTTGCCGATTTTTCGGGAGACAATGTTGCAACTATCTTCAAGATATTTGAAGTTGGAGTCAGATGCAGACAGCACTGGTTGTAAAGGGAGACACAAAAAAACGGGAACTTTTGAAAAATCTTCCAAACTATCATTGTTTTTGTAAAACATTTTTTTGGCGAAAGCACGCTGTTGACCGTTCCACTGATCCATGATTACTTAAATGGCGAGGTTGTCTGTAGCTCAAGGTCCCTGTTCCGCAGTGCTGCCAACTGTACATTGCTGCCACTATGCATTTCAAAAGTTCCCGTTTTTTTGTGTCATCCTGTATTATGTAGGTAAATAGCGGGCTAGACGATAGTCGTAGGAATTATTAAGAGGCATCCAACATCTCCGAAAAGTCAGTTTGTAATTACGGTATAATTTCCAAAGACCACCGTCTTTATCAGGGCCGTGGAAACTTCAAATCGCTAAGGTTCAAAATGCGTTAATCAGGAGTGGCACTCACACAATCTTCATTGCAGGACATAGTCTTAAAATTTCGTACTGCGATGAGTGAAGTTCGTAACTGCAGACTGAAGGACAGCAATATTTAGCACAGAATTTATAGGCATGTTTGTGTTCCTTCCCTTTACCAAATGTCATACACGTATGTCTGGTGTTCTTATTTATAGCTATTTTTGGAGCGAAGAAATTTACTGTACTAAAAAGAAAGAACGTAGACGTGAAGCCGCTAGATTGCTTGATTTGCGAGTTCGAATCCCGTTGAAGGCATGGATGTTCGTGTCTTTGGTTTGTTGACTATTGTGTAGGTAGCGGCCTTGGCGACGAGTTTGGCCACTCGTTCAGAGGAGTTCTCCCTTGTGTGTGCGTGCGTGTGTGTGTGTGTGTGGGTGTAATATAGAAACTTCAGCATCGAGGCGGCCAAGGCTCCATTTGGACTGATGTGACACAGAAAATAAAAATAGACACAGAAGTACTTCAAAGGACTGTACTTCGAATCTCCGATTCAACCTAAGATCTACTCCTGAATATATTTTCTTCCAGTACATAGGCCTGTTGCTTTAGCTGCAAACTATATTAGAGACATAAGGTAATTCATTAAGGACAGTATGGTCTACACATTATTCTCAGTATATAACTGCAAACAGATGACCCTAATATAAGAAGGGGCGAAATTCGCCACTTTTTGTATAGGTCGCCAAATTATGTGTTTGATGAAGATAAATTTATAGCTGTATCAACTGAACTAAAGAATAATATCATTTTGTAAGACTTTTGTACACATAAATTCGATGTGGGCAAGCCAAATTTAAACGACGAAGAAGTTTCGACAAAGACTAATTAGTTGCGCGTTGTAAATACCTGCTGACCCTAATTTGTCTGTGTGGTTTACTTTTGCAATACACAAGTGTGCAATGGCAATTGATTCAATGTCAGAAAAATATTAATCTATATAAAACACGATTGTGGAATGAACACCCATGTCTTATTTATGACACATAGCATTACGAATACTGTAATAATCACATGGATCAACGTCGCACTATACAATATAGTAAATTCTACATTTCTGTTTAAATTCTCTAAATTCAGGTGGATTTTGTTTCGCTGCTTTTGTTTGTATATTCCACAGAATTGTCGATATTTTTTATAATAATGATTTTGATGAGAGTTGGTATTTTATGTGTACTTTATTAAGTAAAATAGAATAAGTAGTGCGAGGTCTTGTTTTCCTAGAATTTAATATTAGCGCCTTAACTGCTGGATACTTATCTTTTCAGAATTCTACAAAGGAGACGTCTACAGAGCGTATTAGTCTTTTCCGATTTTTGGTCATACTCATTCTCAATAAGACATAAACCCTTCTGCACCAACGACATGCACAATTAAAATATTTTTCTTTTGAAATTACTTATGGAGGCCTTACGAAAAACTACTAAATTAGCACAACTAGGATTTTCAGCTTCACCGATTCATAATTACATCTATTTTCTTTACGAACATGGATGAACATATTAATCTAGGGCCTAAAAACGTTTAGCGATACTAATGTAAGTCTGTGCAAGAGAATCACACTATTGTTCCTGGACAGTTCTAATTTGCAGCCGTACTGCAGTTTTTATGAAACCACGGAATTTTCCATGTAGCCTTTACACGTAAACTTGCATCAAATTTTATTTAAATGCAATGCGGCGTTTTTCTTTATTTATTTGTGCATTTAATTAAATTATTCCAGCTTTTAAGTACCTTTATTGAATTTCGATAACATCAGTTGCTAATATCTATACTACTACATAAACTTCCTTTCCATTGTTGTCAGCCCGTTTCCTACGATTCGCATGTATTATATTTCTTTGCAATGTGGACAACTTAGATTACTCTATTAAATAAGTAACTTCACAAGTGGAATCCTTCCCCTTGATACAGAATCCTTCCATACACGTACAAGCTAACAGTCTCTCAGCTACTCAAGAAATTTCAGTCACTTTTAGAAGCTGATAACGCTTTCCTATATTCCCTTCAGCCCACAACTGGAACGTATCCTGAGACATATAAATCTAGCACACATCATCTTAACCTGTAGTTCTACATAGAAGATAAATTTTAAAGTGTTATTTTCCCAAAGATCTTTAGCACATTCAAGTGTGATCCCGATTTGATATTTATCTAATACGGTTTCATATACGCCATACTAATTCAGGTCACACATCTTACCGTATTCATTGCTCTTGGTATCATCACTCTAATGATATTTCTCTACAAACATAAAATATAAACCTCTTTATTTTGATATTTCCTCAAGCCTTTTACTTTTTCAGCGTTTTAGATTCAAACATTTCCCTCAACACCGCCAAATTTATGAGCGATGAATATGAAGATAGCAGTTGCCGGGAGTGAGACACCGTATAGTTACAGAAGCATGTGAACTGTTGAAAGGTGTCTGCTGTGCTTACGATGCAGGCAGTACCTTCGTCGTGAATGCTAGTACACTGTACCTTAATACCTAAACTGTAAGTGAAATTTCTCAGAAGGCTGTAACTTTGAGCTCCAATCTGCACTATCCTCTCAGGGCGAGACATCTTACAAAAGAACAGTTCAAATTAGATGTATTACGTTAAACATTAACTATACTGATGGAATATATATAACAGTATTTATGAGTTCTATGTACAGTATGTCAATCATTGTTTTTGAGTTTATGAATTTTAAATATTAATTCAAAATTCAAGTCTAGCAAAATGTAGAAAATAATTTATCCTAGATTCAGGGTTAACGTGTTATATCACATTCGTTTAATGTAATCAAATAATATCCTCAATTGCAAGGATTTGTCCGATATAGATTAATACGATGACACGTTTAATTAACAATTCTATTCTGTCATTAACCTATGTATGATAAGGGTTATCTTTCTCGCAATGTTTACATAAATTCTGTATTCCAAAGTATTGCAATCTGAGTGATATATTTGAAGTTTACACAGTTTGCCTACAGCACATACTCTTGGAAGTGCAATTTCTTCTAGCCCTCTTACAATTAAACTCAGTAGATAGACAGTAGTAGATAGTTATCCAATTTGTTAGTTACATGGACTGAGAATTTTCATTTGTTTATGGTAGTAGATGATGGATTCACTAATCTTTTAAAGATGGAGTATAAAATTGATGTTACTTTGCGCACTGAATAAAATTGTTGGCATGAATAAAGAATTCAAAGATTCTACTCTATAAAGAGGCCGTTTATTAAAGAAAATTCTTCTTACATTGTTTACGGAGATATAGCAAAGACAGATTAATGATTAGTGACAAAATCATTCAATTTTTGGGCCTTCAGAAATACAGTCGGGCAATTATGAACCATGAGGCTTTAAGAATAAATGAAAGCGTAGAACAGGAACTCCTTCAACTGTCTCAGATTTTAATATTGGGGTGTTGACAGTACGTGATTTTGGTGTAACGTTTTGTAACAAAGTTTGAACTACATGGCACTTTCTCAGCAACACAGTTCGATATAGGCGTATACTAGGATATCTTAGGAAGAATGAGAATTTCTTTATCATTATACCGCTGAGTGTAGCTATTATTGATGAAAGTGAATTTAAGTTATATTACTGAAGTTTATTTACCACATAGTTGCAACATGAAACACTGATCAGTCCATTTTATTGATTTGAATTGGATTGTTTCCATACCGTTGTGTACACGTAACAAATTTATTAAAATGAACCATCTTTACACAACATACAAATAACAGTTGTAAATCTACAACTGGTTAATTAAGCGACATGTTTCGGCCTTGTTCGGCCATCATCAGGCTTACAAAAAGATGGTGTTAATTAAGGTCCTTTCGTTCGCTATACCGATGGGGTCCCATGGTTTACATTGGCCTTTATGTCTTTTTAAAAATTAAAAATTAAAAATCAATAAAAATAATTTCAAAAAGACATATAGACCAATGTAAACCATGGGATCCCATCGGTATAGCGGACGAATGTACCTTAATTAACACTATCTTTTTGTAAGCCTGATGATGGCCGAACAAGGCTGAAATATGTTGCTTAATTAACCAGTTGTAGATTTGCAACTGTAATTTGTATGTTGTGTAAAGACGGTTCAATTTAATAAATTTGCCACCTTATTGAGTTGCACAGTACACATTCTGCTTCGAATTTTGGGCAACAATTAAGTTAATGAAGTTTACAATGTAAATAATAACTGTACGAAAAGAAAAACTTAAGAATAACACTCCAACCACTTCATGTACAAATAATCGTATTAATATTTCATAATATACAACACACCTTGCAGTTATTAATACGGTATTTAGAATGAAGTATCTACTGCTGCAGTTGCAAAAGAATACAGCTTAGAGTTAGAACAGAGAGCTCTGTTGTTCGAGGAGTCAAACTTTGTAACTAAGCAGTGACGTGATGCAAAGTTGTGGAGTGGCTTTCATGTGTACTGAAAACTTTATATGCGATTTGACGCGAATCTTAATGAAGAATGGATTTCAACAACTGTGACTAAGAAGTTTCCTTAAATATTTGTAATAATTAATACATCGCAATTAAATACATAGGAATATTTTTTTCGAGTTTTCACGCAGGTATATTTCGAGGAGCAAGTCATGAACTTCAGCTCCATCACCAAGAAGAAAGCCCTTAATCGCAGTTATTAAAGGAATTAATACATTAAAAATACGGGAAAATATGTAAGCAATAAAAGCACTTATTACATTCACAATTAAGTAGAAAATATAAATGAATAACGTGATTTTATACAGACTAACACTTTCACTGCTAAAGGTTTGCATAAGCCCTTAAGATGTTATGTTACATTGATATATACGGTCCAGTTTTTACTACATCTTTCATCTACCTCATAAAATTTTCTCTATTTATAAACTTACGTCACATTCTCGCTTTTTGTTATGAGCTCACCATCTTCAAAGGTGATAGCATAGCTACTAATTTACTAAGCGTATTTTAAGTTATAATTCACCTTAAAATGTATTTTTACTTACGAAATATTAAGTTATTGTAAAATTAAGACTTCTTTCATTTAGAGTATTGTAACTACCCTATAACTGCCGCACATAAACCTGTGTCCTTACCAATGTAAGGGTGTACGCCAACAATAACAATACTTTAAGAACAGAGGTGTCCAAACTATTTTGGTAAAGGGCCACAGCAGTTAACGTGGGTTAGTTCACAGGCCGTACATGTAAATTCACAATAAGTGGCCTACCGTACATAGCCACCTATATTGTTGTTTAATTTTTATAATATACATTCTATACAATTTACAAACTTCGTTGCGGGACGAATAACGCAAAATTTCCGACCGCATGTTGGATATCTCTTTTGAAGAGCAAAAATATTAAAATTTGAATTATATAAACTGAAATATGACACAGGAAGATTTGGATTATAATTTAAATGACAGTAGATTTGAAAACCAGATCAAGCCTATTTAAATATGTACATATACGTCGTCTAACACATTTTTGTTTCAGTCATCTAAAATACTTAGTATGGAAATCGTTAAAATTTATGCTATCATTCATATTTTCAAGACACTAATGGAGAAAGCTTCTTCGCTGGAATGTAATAACCTCTCAGGTGGTCTGGAAATTATCACGTTATGTAGAACTCAATGTCATTATAAGCACTCTTCATGAAATTAAATGTACGATTTGTGCTGAATGGTCGATATACACATGCTTCTAGTAATAATTATGAATGCTTCGTGGTAGATATTGGAATTTATAAAAAAGTGTTAAGGATGTGAATATAATCAGCTGGGTGTAGATGTGATGTCTACAGATATACTCTTAGGACAGCTAAAACGAAGTTTACGTGCTTTATGAATTTGTAACTGAAGTACAAGAGGGGAACAAAGCAAGGCTGCTTATATGAAGTTTGGAAACTATTTCATTCTCCCTTTGAATCCTTTTAATTGCACTAAATTTGTAGAAAAGAACAAATCAAATATACGTATATCGTGCCCAACCTGTGTTTTTCTTACATCTTAAGCTTTCTTCTGATACTTAAAGAAAGAACTCCATGCCATACATTTCCGAAATTTGCAGTAAACAATTGACTTTGTTCTCCGTAACATAAGAATTCTTTTAAGTGAAAAGCAGAGATTCTGTTTATAACAGTTCAAATAAGAATTTCTTCATTCTTGTGATAAAGTATTTTATTTCAACAGGATTTAGTAGCATAAAGTAAATAACTGACAGGCAGTAAGTTTTCATACACCTAGAACATATTCTCCAAATGTGGTGCAAATGGGCAAGAGATAAGAAAACAACCCTTGTGAGCACTTATGAATTTTATGTCATTCGATACAAGGAAGACAATACTTCACTCATGGGTGGGTACGAAATTACGTTTAAGCTTGTTCCGCGATACCATATCAGATTTTAAGTGAAATGAAATGCCTTAATCAATGTCGTGTACTACGCCACGGAAAACGCCATTTGCAGTACACTTATATTTGTGATTTGATTGTGCTTAGTTTAATATCCTAATTATTCAGAGTCCAAAAAGAAGATGATTAGTGAGCAGTAAAAAGTAAAGAAGTTGACAGACGCAGTTTTGACCTTAACAAAGTAGGCTCTGCTTTACAGTTGTACTTACAGAAGAACTACAAGAACGGAATATAATCCCCCCAAGTCAACCAGCATCTAGACCACTATGAGTCATTTGATGTTTTGTTGGACCGTGCATCATTGTGATAATTGAAGAATAAAAACCAACTAGACGCCACTTATGTTATTGTACTTCTTATAGGCTCAACATTTTTCGGGCACTACTATGCCCATCATCAGTATCTCGCGAATATAATGTTGAGTACCACATTGGTCATTTCGTTCTTGGTTTGCTGTATGTTGGAGGTTAGGTGCGGTTAGGCTGGAGTAGTGGCCGGACTGCAGGCTGCAGCCCGGACATTAGTCCAACGTAACCCCACCTAACCTCCAACATACAGCAAACCAAGAACGAGTGGCCGGACTACAGGCTGCAGCCCGGACACTACTCCAGCCTAACCGACCTAACCTCCAACATACAGCAAACCAAGAACGAAACGACCAATGTGGTACTTAACATTACAGTCGCGAGCTCCTGATGATGGGCGTAGTAGTGCCCGAAACATGTTGAGCCTATAAGAAGTACAATAAAATAATATGTGGCATCTAGTTGGTTTTTATTCTTCAGTTATCACTATGATCCATGTTCTTTCTGTCTAGCGTGAACTACGGACAAATACCGTGATTATTGACAGGGATACTTTATGAACATAATTTCAAATACTGAAGTTTTCGAAGGACATTTTATTGTTCCGATAGTATTAAAATCCGTTTACAGTTACTGTGTTCGACATTTTTAATTCTTACATTTTGCTTTGAGCAAAATATCTATCAGTCCTTACGTTCAGGTTCAACAAAGGATTTCATTTGCTTAGTTGCAGCTTTGCACTTGTATCGCCACCACCCAACAAACAGATATGGAAATCCAGATGTCACGTGATCATGATGGCTCTGTTGCACATTCTAGAAGGCTTACTACATTTCAGAATCCTAGGGTAGTTATACAGTAGATAAGGTAGTGCCGTTTCCACCTGAAATACTTTTATTACCGCCACGATTGCGTTATAAATATCAGTTTATAACGGAAGAACTGAGTTTATATTAGTGAAATGGTGTTTGTAAACAAAACAATTAATATTATCAGTGCAATGAAGAGTAAAAACTATGGAGTCTGTTAGAGTATAACCATGTCCAACTTTGCAAAACAGGAAGTTAAGAATGTTGACTTAAAATGCCCAAAACCCGCACATATATATATATATATATGTCATTGTTTGATGCTTCAGGTACTGTATGATCATCCTAACGTAAGCTGAAGTAAGATAAATAAAATTGTGGGATATTTAATTAACGAGTTCTTCTTTATAACATAAATGCGATCTAAATTTAATTCTTACATTATAAAGTAATGTAATACGATTACAGTGTTACTGCGAAACATGGTACAGATGTTACGTACGTTTACCACAATAGGCTTATTTTGCAGCGATAACTGTAATGTTAACATTGTGTGCTGGAAATTGTTACGAAAATCCTACTCATATATGGATGTATGTGATATTTTCGGCTGTGATGTTTTTATATGTACTCAAATTATGAGGATTAAAATGAAAAAGTATCTCACAGATTCAGAAGTTTACTTACAGAGATGTCGTTAATCTCAAACTTTTAGTACAGACAAGAAGGAAAAACTGAATAAGACCACGCACATATAATGAACTTGCGAAGTATGTAATGAGAATTAACCTTAAGAAATTAAGAATGAAATTTCTAATCGTGTTTTGAATAGACGGAGAAACAAAATTATCTAGTGCCATTTCATTACCACTTCTCTTTCTTTTCATAGTAAATTTACGTTTCTGTATAAAATATACAGTAGAAACAGCTAAGCGGCAGCAGGCCCGTTGCATGGCATTCAATAGTAAAATACTAGAGACTCTCATATTTTCACGTCACCGACACAAACTTGTAATTTTATTTTGCAAAAGCAATAAAAAAAATACATTAAGGCCGCCAGTTAAAACTTTAAAAGCTTGTTTCTCAAAATATATTATGTACAAAACCTCTGGTTTATTTTAATTTCTAAAGAAAATTAAATTTATTTTACTTTATTTTTTGCTTTAATTTTACTAAAAGTACAATACAATAATATATGTACCTGAAGTTATTGTACATAGGGTTCACAAGAGGAATTTATCTGAATTTGAGAGGAATTATAACTGTGTACAATGATTACATTATCAAACAGCCAATTATATTAGTTTCCGAAGACCCATCGCCAACCAGCAGATCGTTTATTAGGTTCCTCAACTGCTCTACGATTTCAGGTCCACTCGTTTCCTGAACATCTGCTATAATGATTGGAGCCAGTCCACTTACTGCTGAGGCTATAAAGTAGTTCGTACGGCTCCCACCAAAGAGGCCGGTAGCTGTTAACTGTCAACAGAAATCAAAGTATGAGAACACATCGTTATGTAACTTATGATTTTACCCGTACGCACGGCATCAGATATTGGTTCAAGGAAGGTCGTAGTTTTCTGGGATAAACTGCATGTCTACAGAACCCTTAAACTCTGGTAACGGATAACGGTAGCTCTTCCTAAACGGCGCTATCGGCTTACAAATTGACACAGTGTTACAACCAAAATCAATTGAATCTTGATTAAGGTGACTGTTAAAAGCTTATATCTAACGATTTAATGTGGAATATAACATCCAGTTAAGAAAAGAAATGTTACAGTAATGAAATCATTACTTTACAGAATTCTTCCATACTTAATCCAGAAATTTTCAGATTCCCAATTTGCCGCTTTTTACATGGAATTTCCCTCACACGAGTCTCGAAAATAATATTACCATACTTTGAAAATATTCCACCAAGTTAAGAAGAGACGTTATCTACAAGCGGAAAAATGAGAAACAATAATTTCAAGATACGCTGTGTTCTAAATTGTTCTTAAAATTGAAATTAAATAAATGTCTTAATAATGTAGGTTAGATGACTCCTTAATGCCCCAGTGGCATAATAGTTCTCCGAAGTTCTTTATTTTTCCTATCAATTACAAAATTCTTACAAAACTAGTACAGAAACAAACCTTTTCCACACTAACGCCAAAGTTGAAGAATTCGCAGATTTCTTCCTGAAGCCTGGAACGGTTTCTTCGCTAAATACCGATACTTACTTACTTATTTACTTACTTACTTATTGCATGGTGCAGAGTCCTTCGTGAGAAACTAACTGGTTTGCAGCTAGTCAAGAAATTCTCCGCATTTCACGGAACCCGAAGGTTCATTACCGCAATCACAAGTGTTCACCACCTGTCTCTATCCTGGACCAGCCCAATCCAGTCCATATACCCACATCCCACCTCCTGGAGATCCATCCTAATATTATCCACCCATCTACGTTTAGGTCTCCCCAGTGGCCTCTTTCCCTCCGGTTTCCACACCAAGACCCTGTACACCCCCTCTCCTCACCATATGCGCTACATGCCCAGTCCATCTCATTCTTCTCGATTTTATCACCCGCACAATAAAATCGAGAAGAATGAGATGGGCTGGGCATGTGGCGCGTATGGATACCGATACAGATATAAAAATTTCAGCATGATGGGTTTGAAGAGTTCATTTTTTTAAAGAATATCTAAAAGTTTACAGAGTTCCCTTTATAATGTAGGATACAGAAATTCGAAAACTTTTACTTATGTAATAAAAGCATACAAAAATATATTAGTGTCATTTTCGTTTCAGGTGCAAAACTTTAATAGGCTTGAGGATAATTTTGTGTGTATCTTGTTAATGTACTGATCTGAAAAGGTAAGGTGTTTAAAAAGTGTTGCACGTAAAATGGTAAAATGTTAAGGTTGCCTTACACAAAGTCCGCTTTGATAGTATTTATTATAAAAATATATCCATTAAAATTATAATGCATCTAAGGCTGCACCACGAAAAACTGCGTGCGGTAGTTTACTATAATTTTATCAAGTGGGTCATGTGCCCTCAGAGCGACAACACAAAACCACATCGCAAAAAGTATTCACAGATAAATTAAACACAAAATTTTACTGACACTTTAATAGAGAAATGTTATTTTACAATTCATCTCCCTTGCAGTATGTCTTATTTTTTTTTTTTCCTACTTACGAAAACTCAGCCAACGACATATGCAATTGTTGTCTACTTAAATACTCAGATATTTGGCTTTGTAAATGGACGATGATCATATCTCTGTTATTCAAATAACTTGACAGATTAAACAGTTCGATAGGATTAACCCTCTTCGTAACAAAATGCCTTTCAGCTTTATTAGGACTTGAAAAAATCCAGTATATTACCTCGTTGTTCATGTAGCATATAAAATAACGGATGCTGATATGTCCTTAGCCCGACCAGGAAGGAAACAAGCTACATTCCTCGCATTTTATGGAACTTGGAGGTTCATTATCACATTCAAAATAGTCCACCCTAGCCAAATTAATCCATTCCTCTACCCATCACAATTTTGACAGGCGTAGCTTTTTTCCTTCCTGATCGGACTAGGGACTTATCAGCACCCGATAATAGCATTGATTCATCTGTTGTTGCTGTGTCTGTGTTTTCGAAATAGCAGTGTTTTGGCAAAACTAGGTCATTATTTATTCTTAGAAAGAAGAAGTTCACATTCCTAAATATAACAGAAAACCCTGAATTGCAGTGATTATTTCGCATATCATTGTAGAGACTGATAGCACGTCTCTTATCTTATCACCGAGTTTAAGAGATTGAGTACCGCGAGAACTGACCTTGACTTCACCGACAGCTAGATGGAAGCTCAGGGTATCCAAAATGATGGACCCATTTTGCGACCCAAGAGTAAAAGCAAGTTCTACATCCACATCTCGTAGATTTAGCCTGTAACAATGGGAATTGCACAATTTTATTTATCACACAATCTTAGCCCTCACTATTGAGACTGACACGATTATATTTTCAAACTGGGCAATGTTAGAGTATAAGTGTGAAACTGGCGCAGTTAAGTGTACAAAACACGTAATATAGGCCTTCAATAATAAAGCTGGCGCAAATACACATTCGCTTGACTTAATTTTTACCAGTAATGAGATTGGTTTAATTACACTGCCACATTACTTGTACGCCAGACCTTAACGAAATACGTACCCAATTGAAATGCTCATTAACCTGTGAAAATAAAGCTGTCACCAAGAAACTTTCACAAGGTTTCGACATATTCTTAGCGTGTTAATTTGATGTATGTTTGTCCGTGCATCGTTATATAAGCGTAGAGAAGAAAACCAACTAAATGCTACTGAATGCTTTATTTCACTTATAATCTGCTCAAGATGTTTCGCGCACTTCTCCGGTTTGGTATATCATTTTGGGAGGGAGCATGGGGTGAATTGACTGCTAGAATACTTAGAATTCAAAAACGAGTGATTAGATCAACGGTAGCAGTAAGCGTAAGAACATCTTGCAGACAGCTATTTAAAGAATTGAATATTCTCACCTTGGTTTCACTATATATAAAATGGAAGTTTTATGTTATATAAGGAAACACCACCAGTTTGTAGAGCTAAATTCAAATATCCATGATCATAATACAAGAATAAAGATGGATATCCACATCCAATCATACAAAACTGATTTGTATAAGAGAAGTGTAATACATATGGGGACTGAATGATGTAACAAACTTCCCGGTACACAAAACAAACAGACAGCTATAAGACCATTAAGAAGGAATTGAAATCACTCCTTCTTCTGCATTCCTTTTACTCAGTGGAAGAGTTTGTAGCTTTGTAGCTGTGTAACTGCATTAGCTGTGTATCTAATTTAAGCTTAATTACACTATACAGGGTGTCCCAGGAGGAATGTGCCAGACTTCGGGAGAGTGTTCCTTATGTTAAACTATACCAATATAACCCAAAACACCTATGTCCAAAGTAGAACGGTTACGGAGATAATAGCCAGTGAAAAGCGTGGGCTTCATCGGAGTCGACGTACTGTACGCCGTCCGTGACGTCATACTTGTCCAAAGCCCCTGCCCGATCAAAGAGACATGGTCATGCAGTGACCTTGGCGTGTGCGCTACAGCACGGTACCTCTGACGTCACAAGATAACAGATCAGCTGCCGCCTGCGTAAAGTACTTGGAAGTCTAAGGACAACTATGACACGAGTGCGAGTGTTCTTGTAGTTCAATTTAATGGCTTTATGTCACTCACAAGTGACTTCGATGTTACGTACAGCTATTAACATTACAGAAACCACATATTCCTGCCAGTTTCAATATGTATTTGGTAATCAATAAGTG
>Ga0123357_10004298_pt1 | contig 16677 bp, 13 predicted proteins | sample TergutEmb28metaG_FD_89873 | JGI IMG/M metagenome (GOLD analysis project Ga0123357, IMG submission 89873) | Embiratermes neotenicus P4 segment gut microbial communities from Petit-Saut dam, French Guiana - Emb289 P4 | ecosystem: Host-associated > Arthropoda: Insects > Digestive system > Gut ... | reverse complement strand
GGTTTGTGTGGGGGGTGTTTTTTGTTTTTTTTGTTAGTGGGGGGGGGGGGGAGGGGGGAGGAGTATGTGTGGGTGTGAGTGGGGGGGGGGGGGGGGGAGTTTATTTTTTTTTTTGGGGGGGGGGGGGGGGGGGGGAGCAATTGTTCTCTTCTAGAAAACGTGAAATCCGGCTCTGACATCCACCCATTCACCTATCCAGTGGGTACTGGTGGGATTCTTTTAAGGGATAAAGTGGAGGGTATGTGAAGTTGACAAGTTATCTCCATCTAGTACTGAGTTTAAAAATGAATGGACGCATATCTGTGATAACCTTGTATACCTTTGTGACATGGACAACAGATCATGTAGTATAGGTATGGACAGGGAACAACTTTCTAAGGCAAGTGAAATAGTATAATTCAAATACAGGGCATGGGCCACAACCCCATTCTTGAAGGTCACACAAAGGTGTCTCCCCTACCTGGGCTGTGACCTCGGCGGATGTAATCGAGCCACTTTGGGATCCGGGCCCAAAAATCCATACAACCAAACACCTTGTACCTGACCCATGGGGGAAATGCTGCTTCTTGTAAGAGTTGCTTGTTGTGACATCTAGGCCTTAAGCGAAGACAGTGGCAATTTCATTGTAAAATATATAGTAAAATGGAACCTCTCATTTCAAATAATCGTGACATTTGAACCATTTAATATATTGCAACCCTGAAAAGGGTGGCCTTTTTGCTATCCATCTCAACCAAGGCAGGTTGGCCTTATTCGGATGGTGAGTATCCACCAACTTAGATCACATCTCCATGATCACAACCCGCAGATGCTGTCTCTCTACACTCACCCACCCCGAAGAACGATGTTGTCATCACCTGGGACGCTGACGTCCGTATGACATCCACGGCACAAATATGGACTCTGCGAGATTGCAGTCCGAAGAACCCAACTCTGCAATAGCTGGTCAAGCTAACTACACAGGTGGCTCACCACACGTCACCAGACCCGTGAAACTCACCATGAACTTCAAGCAGGTGCCAATGTTAGGAATATGTGGACCTGTGCTTTGTCTCTTTCATATGCATTCATTGTGTGCACAGGAACAACTTTACCTTTTACTTCACCTTTTTTAAGAAGAGGGCATAAAAACCTATAGGCACAGATGGAGCAGACATTGAATCATGGAGGTGAGTTACTAGCTTCATAATACACATAACTGGAGGTCATGATAACTTACCTCATCATTTATAATTCACCATAGCATCCATGATCCCCACCCACATCTTTCCAGTTTATCATACATAACTCTCTACTGTTTCTATGAAATGACTGGAAATGCATACTTCAAATCAGAAATATTTTGTTTGCATCAGTAAATATTTACCATACTAGAAAAATGTTCGAAATAGATTAGTATTTCTTAGCAAGCTTAAAACAGGTAGAGATATTGCTGTTTGTATTTTTGAAGTGGCTTGTTTGTGAAGAAAGATGAGTTCTTGTCATCATCTTCCTCATGTATCTGTCTTTCCACTGTAAGTTCTTAAGTGATACAGCAGATAATCAGGAATGTTGGTATGAACATTAGGCCACTAAATGTCACCCCACCATTGTAAATTAAGCCTACTCCTCTCAGTAATACAATCTCGCAGCTGTAACAGTTTCTTCAATGGGAGCAACATTGGTGCCTTATGTATTATACTTCTAGTGGCCAGTTTGGATACCTCATGTACACAAAATCTGGAAATGTTTTGGTGACTCAGGATGTATTAATTTATGGGTTCAGAAGTGTGTATTAACTGATTGCTTTCTGGTTTTATGTTAGAGCACTTGAATGACCATTGTATATATACTGAACTTCTCTGTAGGATTGGTTTTTGTGTAGTTATTCTGTAGAATATCTTTTATATTTCTGAATTGCTGTTCATCCTGTGACAGGTGTATTAGCGCTGAAGTCTTGTTTAGGCAGATATTTTCAGCAGCCACAGAATAGAAGTAGTATTAAAAAAACAAAATATTCCTTGTTTTTCATGCCCTAAACTATTATTATTATTATCATCATCATCATCATCATTATCATCATCATCATCATCATTATTACATTGACGTCGTCGCCCCCACCGTCGCCGTCGTCTCGTGACACTGACCATTTCTTCCTGGTACTTCTCTTGAACCAGTAGTGATCCCTACCACACAGGCATCAAGTTTCAGACTCCAGTACTTTCCATATTATGTGTAATGTTCCAAGTTTAGCTGTCTTTTGTAGTGAATCTGTTGAATGTTTTGCTGGTATGGCTTTAAAATTTTTACTTAAAGCTTTTGTTATTATTCTGGTGGCTCCAATTATTACTGGCATATTCTTACATTTCTTGTTCCACATTTTTTGTATCTCTATACATAAACGCTTGTATTTTAGCATCTTTTCCACTTTCTTTTGCACAAAATTTCTGTCTGTGGGTATTGCCATATGTATCAGTGTGCATGCTTTCTCTTTTTTGTTTTTAATTATTGTATCCGGCTTATTTGCTGTAACTTCTCTGTCTGTGTGTACTGATTGATTCCACAACACTAACATCTTTCAGTTCATACACTGGCATGGGCGCGCGCATGTGTGTGTGCGTGCGTGCGTGCGTGTCAGTAATTTTGTATTTGATCACTTCCAGGAAATTTCCAATTGTGGCCCTTTGACAAAAATTAAGTGATTTCCATAATCTGTATAGGCCCCCAATCCATATTACCTATTTTCCTGCTCTCTTCTCTTCTTATCCATTCTGCTTTTTCATTAAGCTGTGCGTTTTCTCCACACAGTGACTTCCAGTAAAACACTACTTCTCCCATTAAGGGGTTCTCTGGCCTTTATATTCTTCATGACCAAGTGTCTGTAAAATTTTTTAGTGTCTTCTTTAAACATCTTATTCTGGATATACTGGGTTTCCCTTTTTTCATATCTACTGATGTTTTGGGCTTTTGCTTGCACTTTCTGTTTCAATGTCTGTGTCAACTGTGCAACTTCTCTGAAATTGTCACTCTATATATTTGAAAAATCTTCCTCTTTTTCCTGTTGAGTCTTCCATCTTCAGAGCCTGTTCCAGTTTCAGCTGTTATTGATAACTCTCTCGCCAGTTGCTTATCTGTCTGCATTCTTGTTTTCCAAAAATTTTCATTTCTCCTAATTTTGCTTCTTTTACTAGGCTAATTCATTGTGTGATAATTGTGGCTGCAGCATATATCAAGTTGTTTGATTGATTTTATTGTACATTCTGTCAATCTATACAAGGTCAATTAACCTATAAGATATAGAATTTGTCTCATAATGAAACACTGAATGACATGTAATGTTTACAAAATGTATGCATTCTAAATATCTGGTATGTCCAATTCATCTTCTTCTAAAAAGTTCTTTAATTATTCCATTGATTTCTTCCTTAAACTTTAAAAATTTGCTGTTTTCTTTCAGTTTTGGCAGCCTTTCCCTTTCACACTTTTGTAGTAGCCTCGCCTTATGCCACATTATTTGAAGGTTTCCTTAAGCTCTTAAGCGTATTCCTAACCCTATGCTGCTCTCCTTTTGCTCCTGGATATTTGTTATTCTTTATTTTACCTAAGCCAGTATTGCTACTTTCATGGTCTCTCTTCTGGTGCTGTTTATCGTTAGTATCCATTTTGTCGCCATTCATTCCTTTTGTGTCATTCCATATTTTAAATCTTATATTTTCCTTTATCTCATCAATTTCAACAGCTGTTATTCTTCTAGCTTTTAAAATGTAGTTCTTCTGGTTTAACAATAATTTTGCATGTATATTTATTCTCGTCATTGGATTCCTCTCACTTCATAATTCATACGCTTCCTGTCTTTTTTTTATGTACATGAAACACCACAACACTTCCTTCAACTCCTCTTGCCTCCATCAGATTTGTTTATTCCATTCCTTTCCATTTTTTTGCCTAACTCTGATATTAGGTGGAATTTGAGTTGGTCCATGTTGAGTTTCCTCGGTATGGTTACCATTCTCTTCAGTGCTGTGTCGTCATCAGCATAATAAATAGGACACAAAGACAGTTGTGTTTTGACATTCCTACCACTTCCTAATTGCACCCAAAGGACATTGGCTCTTTCCTTCTTCCTGGTTTTGTACTATTTTTTTTCCTAATAACCATTGCAGTCTCACAAGTAGCTAGGGATGTCTTCCGTCTACTGTGGTATAGCCCGGCCTGCTGCAGTAAGGCTGCTTGAAATCGAGGGTTGCCACTTTTTGAAGTTCTTGGTTTCTTACCCTCTGCTGCAGATGCGTGTGTAGTCCCTCGGCATGGTATTTTATACCTTGGACTTGGGATTTCTTTTTCGAGGTTGACTCCTCCAGATCTGCTGTGTTTTGTTAATCAACAGAGGCACCTCTTGTATGTAGGATGTGATTTTTCATCATGCACAGATACTCTTGAGCATAGAGAGGCTATTATTCGCATCATATACCCCTGGAGAGGGTGAAGGCAGATTCCTTCCACACTCCTTAGTCCTTTATCATCATCATCATCATCATTACAGTGTGGAGAGACCGTCTGCTCTTTGGTAATGATAAAACTCGAGTGCTAGGTAATCAACTATAGAACATGTGAAATATTTGCATGCATTTTATAGAAAGAAACATAAGTATTAACAAATGAAGACACTAAAAGAGCCAGTGAACATTAATTGTACACAGCAATAGAATGTTTTTGGAGACAAAAGTTGTGTATATTACTGAGCTAAATATTTTGTCATGTGCATATTTTTTAAGCTCATGGTTCCATGCATCGTAATTCAGTGTTAATAAAAATCCAACAGATGCGACAGTATGCAGATACTTATTCATTGCAAAACTACTCTACATGTTTCGGGTGTCACAGCACCCATCATCAGGAGTATTAAAAACTGTACCCGCTACAGGTACAGTTTTTAATTCTCCTGTTGATGGGTGCTGTGACACCCGAAACATGTAGAGTAGTTTTGCTGTGAATAAATATCTGCATACTGTTGCATCTGTTGGATTTGTATTCACATTGAATTATGATGCACGGAACCATGAGCTTAAAATTAATTGATGCCAAACAGGCAAAAGATATATACCACTATAAGAAACCTGTACCGGAGGCTGCGGGTACAGTTTTTAATACTCCTGATGATGGGTGCTGTGACACCTGAAACATGTAGAGTAGTTTTGCAGTGAATAAGTATCTGCATACTGTTGCATCTGTTGGATTTTTATTCACAGTGCATATTTTGTTTTACTATGAACGTTCTTGTAGGAAGTGTCTAATATGAGGTAACAGGGCAGTAGAGGAAACTACACAGTGAGGAGCTTAATGATCTGCACTCCTCTACAAATATTATTTGGGCGATCAAATAGAGAATAATGAGATGGGCGGGGCACGTAGAAAGTATGGGGAAAGGAGAGGTGTATACAAGGTTTTGGTGGGGAAACCTGAGGGAAAGAGACTACTTGGAAGACCCAGGCATATATGGGAGGATAATATTAAGATGGATCTTCAGGAAGTGGGATGGGGGGCATGGACTGGATTGATCTGGCTTAGGAGAGGAACAGGTGACAGGCACTTGTACACGTGCTAATGAACTATCAGGCTCCTAAAATGTGGAGAATTTCTTGACTAGCTGAGAACTGGTTATCTTCTCAAGAAGGATTCTGCTGCATGGAGTAAGTAAGTAAGTAAGTAATGGCACATGCATGTGTATCTCCTCTGTATTCATTTTTGTGTACACTCTGAATAATAATATTGGGTTTATACAGAGCTTGGCTGTAGGAAACCCTGACAGAAAGAGACTACTTGGAAGACCAAGGCATAGATGGGAGTGTAATTTTGAAATGGATATTAAAGAAGGAAGATGGGGGGACATGGACTGGATTAATGTGGCTGAAGAAAGGAACAAATGCCTGGTGCTTGTGAGCGCAGTGTTGAACATTTGGGCTACTCAAAATGTAGGGAATTTATTGACTAGATGAGGAACTAATAGCTTTTGAGAAGAATTGCTCCCCATTAGTAATTAATTTATTAATGAAAAACAAAGCCATGCAAATTCTTGAGGACAAGTTTATGTGGCCAAAGTGAATTGTCATGTTTTTTCCCTAAATTTTCATTTTACATGACAGAAACCAGCAATGCTTTCATCTGCTAACCTCTTTATGCCTGTTCCATAAAACTGTTGGTTTGACTTTAGCTGTTGTAGTTATTTTATCCACCCCTGGATACAAGTACCATTCTTGGTCAGCCATTTGTTGCAGCTGCTGGGAGGATGCGACATTTGACACCTGCACCGCCCCCCATAGACCTGCTTGTGTGCCTGATTCCTGAGTTTCAGTTGTGAGTGGCAGTCTCCAGAGGTAAGTTAAGACATGTTATTTTGTGGTGTGTGAGCATGAGTATCAGAGGTTATTGTGTTGTTGTTACCGAAATGTGCATAAAGCAATAAAATGCATATTCTTTGTTATTTATATGAAGGCCTTAGTTTTATGTTCATCCTATTACATGCTAATTCAAAGAGGGTATGAATTGAAAGTTGCAGAAACTGTTTAATTTGGTTGAAGCTTCATTCTTGACGAAGCAGAGTGAACCACTTAAGTGAAATTTTAAACAAAGTGATGTAGTGTGTACGGGCTGTTCTTACAATTTTGTTTACTGTTCTATGACACAAATAGTGGAAATTATATACAGTATGTGTGTTGTGATTGGTAAGAAATTTGGTTAATAGTTTCTTTGTACATATCAGTTTACCTTGTAAGTTTGGTTATCAGCTGAAATAATAGTAACTTTAAAACATTCATTTTCATGTGCAAATACACATAAAAAACTTGCCTAGAAATTCAGTTTGTATGTTTAGGCAGCAAAGAAATTTACTGCATTTTTAAGACATGGTGCAAAATCTCTGTTTTATTTTCTACAAAATGGTGGTTATTTAATAATTTTATCTTTCTTTTGTATGTTCAGATAATAAGTTTTTCATAAAACATATGCTAGAATTTAATTACTAACCCAGTTGTTTAAAGGTTAAGAGGACAACAAATGATAATGTTGTCACTACTGTTAAGATATTTGCAGTTATTTTGTAACAAACACTTTTAAAAACTTAATTGAATCAGTGGATGTATACTGATGTTCACTTTCATTAGGTTAATGTTATTACTCCTCGCACCTTTAGATTACAACATGCAGGCAAAATTGTTATGTGCATTTCCTGATGCACTTCTTTCTGATAAGTCGAACAATTCCAAAACCATAATGTTGGGATTCTCTTGGCCTAAATATTTCTGAACATCCGTCTGCTTGAAAAACTTGAATCTTTATCAATACCACTGTGAGAACCTGAAACCTTGCCCCATCTTAAAACTCTAGTAGTGCCAACAAAAGCATAATTCTACAGTTTGTTTTTCTGTGTGTGTGTGTGTGTGTGTGTATGTATGTGTGTGTGTGTATATATATATATATATAGATAGATTGTAGAATTGTGCATTTGTTGATGTTACCACAGTTTTATAGTATCATAATACATGGCATGAACATGTAGAAATTACCCTGTCTGCGTTGCTTTATCCCATGAGTCAGAGTCTCTGATACCCACTTGACAGGATGCTATGAGTCGGAACCTGGATTTGTTTTGCACATGGTGACAAAGAAATAAATTTCTTTCTGTGGTGAATCTATCTCTTATGTAGCCACTCACTTTATTGGTTGAGCTATGTGAGCTCATCATATATCTTTTTGGAGGAAAAATCCTTCATGAGAAGCTGACAGTCACTCAGGTAGTCGTGAAGTACTATTGCTTCTGCAGAATCCAGGGGTCTTCCCTCAGAATATTCTCAATATCTTCATGATAATTTTAATATTGACTTACGTGTTTCTGTCAACCATAACAAATTTTTACTAGCTTTGTCACTGATGACACACGTTTTTGCCCTGTGGACCATCATCATGCATTAAAAATACATGATTTAAAAAAACACAAATAAAACTACACATAGACATATTCTTTTTGAAAGCGTATATTTTATTGCATGATGACAGTCCACAGAACCAAAACATTCAGCATTCACTGACAAAGCCAATAAAATTTTGTCATGGTTGATGGTAATATATATGTCAATATCGATCTATTACACCACAACAAGATGAATTCCACAAAAATTGTAATGTAACTATCTTAAGTATTTATTAGTCGTTACTGCAAGTACATTTTAATTTTTAACTAACCATTTTGGTAATAAAACCAGACACTTCCATATGTCAGACAAAAAGGCCGTCTTTGCACCCATTAGTGACACGTCTTAGTCCAATTTTCATTCCTCTCCTTCTCCTCCTCCTCCTCCTCCTCCTCCTCCTCCTCCTCATCTGCCTCCTCCTTCTCCTTGCCCTTCTCCTTCTCCTCCTCCTCCTCCTCCTCCTCCTTTTCTTCTTCTCCTCCTCCTCCTCCTCCTCCCCCCCATCCTTATCCCCCTGCCTGCTCCTTCCTCTCAATATCCTCCTCCTCCCTCTCCTTTTCCTCCTCCTCCCTATCCTTTTCCTCCTTCTCCTCCCTCTCCTCCTCCTCCCTCTCCTTTTCCTCCTCCTCCTCTTCCTTCTCCCTCTCTTTCTCCTCCATCTCCACCTTCTCCTACTCCTTCTCTTCCTCTTTTCTCCTTCTCTTCCTCCACCTCTTCATTCCTTCTTCTTTCTTCTTCTTCTACTTCTTCCTTTTCCTCTTCTTACATTACAGTCCATGGTGAACCTTAGCCTTGTCCATTGTTCTCAGTTCTGTGACTTACATCTCCAGTTCCTCATGCCCATTTTCTTTACATCTTCCTTAACTGACTCAAGTCACCACAACTTAGGTTTTCCTACATGTAGAGTACGTTCTGGTTTAAGTAGAGTAAGCTTTCAGCAAGGATCCAGTTCTTGTCTTCTAACAAGGTGTCCCAACCACCTCAGTCTTTCTATTTTTAACACTTTGACTATGTCTAGTGCATCATAGATTGTATAAAGCTCATTGCTGTATCTTGTTCTCCATATACCATTATCATTAATCAAATTTTCATTATAAAGACTTTCCCCCCCCCATGAACTGCAATACAAATAAGACATCACCAGCACATATGTTGGACTGTACTGATTCCATGACACAGGGACGGCATGTGGTACCCATCAATAATTCAAATAAAATGTTGAACTCTAGCTGTAAACTTTAGTTTTGTGGTTGAAAACTCTGTTAGGTGACAAAATTAATATTTTCTAACTTCCATTTTCATACCATTGTTTAAACTTGTGTAGTTGGCATACTGATAATACACTACAGGCTGGACACCTGAGGAATCATGGTTTGATTTCCAGCAGATACAAGGGATTTTCTTGTCTCCAGACTGCCATACTGGCTCTGGGGCCCATGGAGCCTCAGATTCAGTAGGCAGCTGGGACACTTTCCCTTTGGCTAAAATGGCTGGGGCTTGAAGCTGACTGCTCACCTGCATTTGTTGCTGAGTTTAGTAATGGGTGAAGCTATAATCCACCACATGCCTTCATGACATTCACTGACAACTTCACCTGTTTCTTAACCTGGCTGATTTCAGACCTCAGATATTTGGCCACCAAGTCTTGGGTTGTGACAGTGATCAGGAAGTAGCACCGCCCAGTAAGTGATTTGTCAGGTTTGGATGGAAACTTTTATGCAGTGGTTGCCTGCCAAACACTAATAAGTTTAATATGTGGAGTGATATGTTGTTATTGTTCTGACTTGTGTTTATAGGCCTAATAGTGAGTGTACAGCATGTTGGTGAGCATCTGGGCTGTCTTTTCAACATTACTTCTTGTCCTGCTGGAGACAAGAGGACAAGTTGTTTTTGAAACGCAGTAAGTTATAGGGAAATAAACTGATTGCGGGTCGGATTAATTCCTGTGGTGTTTCACAGCATGGGACAACATGTCTGTATGTTCATGACCAAGAAGAGGTATATGTGACTGTAACTGGGCAGCATTTACAGATGATTGAAGTAGTAATATTTCTGTCTAATTAAGTTTCATTTGGTTCAGTCACACTACATTTGTGACCAGATTTAAAGTTATGGTTCACAAACACAAGCTACGAAAATCCATTTGACACAAGATGGTTGGGTATGTAATGACATAATAACTTTTAAGGAGGCGTATCCTGTTGACATCCTGTCTAGCTTCTTGATAACTCTGTTTAAGGCCTAGAATTTTGACACAAGATGGCAACCTGCTGCTGTTCAGTGGTTTGGATCGCAACATCACATTGCACACATCAGGCCGTGGCTCTGTCAACCTCAACACTGAGAATCTTGCACTCCTTGCCAGGACGGTGAGTGGGTAGGCTTGCGGTCTTTTTGGCAATACATTCCATTTGTGACTTTATATGTCCTATGGTAATCGCTGGATAAATGTACAGACGTATGTGAAAATGGTGTGAGATGTCCTGTCTTTAAGGTTGTGCCCTCATATGGTGCCTTTTAAAACACATCTGTTGCCAGTTTGAGCAAAGTGACCATGAGATGTTTCAGATGGAAGCTTCATCATCATTTGTGCTTTGGGATTGTTGTTAGATGCATTCACAAAATTGTGAAGAGCAACTGTTAATTTCATCATCCTTATGTCTGTCTTGCCACATGAAATATCTTGGTTTCCACTTGAGTATTTTTAAAAAACTAATGGCAAAAAGAAAAGTTTGATTTGAAATCTGACAAGAATAATGGGTACTTCACATGAGAACATACAGACATTTGTGATAATATCTCGCTGAATTCTTCGTAGAATGAGAAATGTGCCAGACAAAGGCTGTAGAGGAAATCAGAACACAAATTTTATGTTCAATAATTTTTTTGTGAAAAACATGCCTTTTAAGAGGTAATGTGGAAAAATATGGTAGTGCTAGACAGGCCACAGATGACAATATAATAATAGTGCATATGCTGTGTGTGTATAATGGGAGATGCATGTGTGCTACTCTTGAATATAATTTTGTGCTGACATATATTTTCTCATATTGCTTCTCCCAAATCTTGGCATTGATTGACTGATTTACACTGGGTTCGAGCTCTTATGGTCCCAGTGCACCTAGGCCTTATAGACGGACCCTCTGTGCCCCATAATCTGATATCAGCTCAGGAGAGCCCAGTTCCTATACCAAAGTTCCAGATGGCCCCCAGACTTAAATTCTTAATATCCTCTGGGTCCAAGAAAGGAACCCAGATATACTATCCTTTTTCTGTCAAACGTCCCAGCAAGCAAATCCCCTCCAGGTTCCCAAGTAGAGCCTCTATGGAGAGAGATGCCTGTATCCAGAGCCTTTATTAACATATCTTCCAGGGTCCCCAGTAAAGGAGCCCTCCCCAGAGTCCCTCCACACTGAGCCTCTTCAGAGAGAAATGCTCCATTCTTAGAGCCCCCTTCATCCATCTCTCAAAGTCCCTGGTAGGTGAGCCCCCTTCCAGGTTCTCCAGCAGGACCCCTATGGAAACAGACGCCCATTCCAGAGCCTTTTCTGCCTATCCTCCAGGGTCCCCAGCAAGGTTCCATTCACAGAGCTCCCACAGAGAGAGAGAGATGCTCCACCTCCAGGGCCCCTCTCAGCTATCTCTCAAAGTCCCCCGTAGAAGAGCCCACTCCATGTTGCCCAACTGAGCCCCCATGAAGAGAGATTCCCATCCCCAGAGCCTTCCTTTCATAACTCAGGGTCCCCTGTAAAGGAGCCCTCCCTTGAGGCCTTCTGCAGTGAGCCTCTTTAGAGAGAGACGCACCTTCCTTAGAGCCCCCTTCAGCCACCTCTCAAAGTCCCCGGCAGATGAGCCCCCTTCTAGGTTCCCCAGCAGGGCCCCTATGGAAATAAATGCCTGTCTCCGGAGCATTTTCTTCCTATCCTTCAGGGTCCCCAACAAGGGAGCCCTCCCTCCAGGTTCCCTTCACAGAGCTCCCATAGAGAGAGATGCTGCACCTCCAGAGCCCCTTTCAACCATCTCCCAAATTCCCCGGTAGATGAGCCCACTCCAGGTTGCCCATCTGAGCCCCCATGTAGAGAGAGGCCCATCTCCAAAGCCTTCCTTTCATAACCTACAGGGTCCCCAACAAAGGAGCCCCCCCTCCAAGTTCCTCTAACAGAGCTCACATAGAGAGAGATGCTCCATAGTTCCTTCAGCTAATTTTCAAAGTTCCCTGTAGATGGACCCCCTTCCCCAGGTTCCCCAATGAGGCTCCTATACGGAGAGACACCCATCGCAGAACCTTCTTCCACACACTTGCCCCTGGCATATAAGCCCTCTCCCAAGTTTACCAGCGAGGCCTTCATGGAAAGAAACGCCCGTCTCCAGAGCCTTCTTATATGCCTCCAGGTTCCCCTAACAGAGCTCCCGTAAAGAGAGATGCTCCATTTCTGGAGCCCTCCCACTATCTCTCACAGTTCCCTGTAAATGAACCCGCTCCCCAGGTTCCCCAGTGGGACCCCTACAAAGAGAGACACCTGTCTACAGAACCTTCTACATCCCATCCCCTGAAAATTCATCTTTCCCTCAGAGTCCCCAGTAAGGGAGCCCCTATGAAGAGAGAGACTCCATCACCAGAGCTGCTGGTCTATCTATTCATGTATGTCTGTCAGAGTCCCCCAAAAAAGGAGCCCTCCTACAAAATGGGGAAGAACATAAGGTCACTGTCCACGGAGCCCCACGCAGCTGGAAGTCCTACATACAATGGGGTGCCGCCTGATTCTCCAAGGGGATTTTTAACAACACTGCTATCTCTACCCCATTGCCGTGCAGCCCTCAGTACGATACTTTCCACCTTGCGTGGGTAGACCAGAGACCCCAATAGCCAGCGTGTGTCATAGCAACCCCCAACTGGGTATACCCTCTACACCTGTTACTGCCTCCCACTTGACCCAGGGTAGAGTAGAGTATGAATCTACAATACCCCGAGGTATGGATGAGGGGTTGGATTTATGGGAGGCTGATGTTGGCTTAGTGGAACCTGAAACATGTTGGGGATAGATTAATGTAAATACTGAGACATGTAAAAACTAATAGATGTATTTGGCTGTGCACTTATAAATAGTTACAGTCCTTCTTTCTATATATGACTGTGTTTCTATTGTTTATCCTTATTTGCAGGCAAGAACTGCATCAGAGACAGTTGAGCGATTCCGCACTAGTGTGTTGTTAACATTGGAGCAGGACGTACAAACCTTATATGACGCAGTATTTGGATCACAAGGCTTGCAGATCAAGGTGGCAGCAGTGGAGAGGAGTATAATAAATGGCACAGTGGCTGGCACTGTGAGTTGTTGATACGTCTGCCATCTCCATTCAAAGTCTTTGACACGTATGATATTTTTGGGTTTGGTCACAAAGCAGTTTGTGAAGAACTGGTGGTTTCATCATGTCTCTTCATCTGTTCATGTTTCTGTGTGGAACAAATCAACTCCCAGTGAACTGATATAAGTTAAAATCTGATACAATAGTAAACCCTTTACATGAAATCTGACAAATTTTTGCATTTGGTCATTATAATAGTGCCAGACTGTGTTCTGCATGTGTTATGAACTGAGGCTTAAGAAAGTATCTGATCCTTTATGGGAAATATACAGGGAATAAGATATCTTGCCATTTACTGAATATGTAAAGGAAACAAGATGTCTTACTCTTTACAAGGTGTACAAGAAACAGCCTCAACATATTCCTGATAAGTACAAGTTTAAGGCAGAGCCAGAGAGACTGGAAAAACAGTTGATGGTCTAATCCATCTAAATATAACTCTCATCCCATCCATCTAGACATATCTGTCATCCCAACCATCTAAACATAACTGTCATCCTACACAAAAAACCAGAGAATATACTGGTTGCATTTTGAGTGCATTTAAAGTACTCTTGAATAAAAGGGACAGTAACAGAGTGAATGAGCCAGAAATACTACATCTTGCATACATTTTCTGACTTGTTATTATGCTTGTTATGTTTGTCTTTTTGTTTTAATGGGCCAGTAGGCTTTTAAATCAGTTTGTTCATGACCTTACACTCTCTGTTTATCGTATTTAGTTTTAGTTTCTGTTTGTTACAGTCTGGAACGTTAGAGACGAGAGTCGCGACAGTGATCAGGAAGGTAAGTATTGGTTATCAATGAGTTATAATGACGCATAACTAAAATTATTTTCTGTATGTGCTGTTCATTAAAGTTGGCACCATTAACATGTGACTGTTTACAGGTAACTCAACTGGACCGTCAGGTGCGCCAGTTGCGCACACTACTTACTACAGATGAATGTGCGAGTAATCCATGTCACAATGGTGGAACATGCGTTGACAGTTATAATGGGTTCTTCTGTAGGTGTCCCAGCAATTGGGAGGTAAGGCACTTCCACCATCTGCTAAAGGTATAGCACAGGAATCTGTGGGAGTAGTCCTTGTTTGAGCCTCTGATATTTTTCAGATGGCTTAAAATGGTTTTGACAGAGAATCTTGAATTCACTTGATAACCTTGACCTAGAACCAACTGAGAAATCTCAAGACATGGATCCTGGCCATCATCTCTTTTTTTTTATCCACAATCTTCTCTGTATGATCAAGTAGTTGTAATACAGATTCTTAAGATTTAATGTTATACACCTTCCGTTCAACTGTTCATTATACACACAAACATTCACCTCCAATTTGTTGCACAGAATTTTTTATTCAGTGCTTCTACTTGTTTTGGCCACAGGCTTTGGCAATAACCTATGACCACAACGTGTAGGAGTAGCAAGTAATAAATATTGTGCAACAAATTGGAGTGGAAGGTTTGTGTGTACTGATTCTTCAGTCTGGTTCTTCAAACCACTCTACATTAATGAGCATTAGGTTTAGAAGTTGTAACTTTACAGTACCATCTCTAGGAACTGAGTTGTCAAGGGACCGACAGAAGAAGAATTTTTTTAATGTCATGTAATCTTCCCTGCAGTAATCAGTTGAGGGAAACATTGTACAAGCATAAATGAATGGGGTATGATATTTTAATATACATGTTGACGTTTGTGTTAAATTGCATGAAAGGAGTTACACATCATTTTCTGAACTTGTTTTTAAATACTCCACATCCTAATAATGGTTTCTCTGTCAGCAAAGGTTCATGTATGACATGAATTTAAGAACAGTCCACTGGATAGTTCACATGCCCAGCATGCTGGAAGTTCATAGTTACCTGAACAAAGAGTTCACAAGTATATCCATAAGTGATAAGAGTGCTTCTTCTGACACAGAGGGTCAAAACATTGAAATGAAAATCACTTGGAAGTTTGCTGTGAAACATTCATTTGATATGATTATCTTCTGCTGTGTTTAAGTACAAGGCTCTGGTATAGCTCCAGTTTGTGTATAACTCAGGTTTCAGAATTTGCTACAAATCGTTATTATTGGTTTCTCGTTTCATCACTTAAATTTGATTAGCACTCTCACACAGTCAGGTGGCAGTGTGGAGTCAGTATAGTGAATAGGGGCTGGGCGATGCAGGAACCCAGTCCTGGCGTGGGCAAGAGGTTTAAATCTCAAAAATGTCCAGACTAGCTGTGGTGCTAACCCTGCTGTTCCATGGGGACAGGAGGCTCTTGCCCATGGGGTAAAGGTGCCAGGGTGTAAAAATGATCATTTTCCATATTTAATGCTGAAGTTGAGAATGAGAACATCTATACCTTTACTCCCCTATATGCTCTCATTGTATGTGTGTGTGTGTGTGTGTGTGTGTGTGGTCAACTTTACCTTTACCAATCCTTTAATGTCACATAAACAGAAAATTAAAAGCAGAAACTGCTGGATTTAATTCAGATGCCACTGAGATTCAATTGAATGCTGATGAATTTAGGAACTAATGGCTTAATTGTATGTGTGGAAGAAATAATATTCTTTGTTTTTTCAGGGTTTGCTGTGCAACGTAGATGTGAATGAGTGCGCACATTTTGCTGGAACAGATCTTGGCTGCCAGAATGGGGCAACATGCATCAATAAACCTGGCACATATGAGTAAGTAATGTTTCCATAAACATTGTGGTTACTGCATAAGAAACCAGAGCAGTGGTTTTGTCATATGTGGTCGGACAATTAAGTTCGCGAACTCGCCACCGTGTGCTTGCCTTGGCAGCACCGCACAAAAGCCTTAGTATGGTTTGGTGACGTTGACATATATTAGCGTTTCACAGCTGTGTTGTTGTTGATCTATGGCAGTCTCTTTCTGAGTGGCATCTATTACTGTCTGCGTGTGTTTTGGTGTGCCGCCATGAGAATGTTGGAGCTTGAATTTGCCAAGACCTTTTGGAGAGGCAAGATGGCATTTTGGGCTCACCACAGGTGATGAAACATGGGTCTATCAATACGACCCTGAAACGAAGCAGCAAATTGCACAATGGAAGACTGCCAATTCCCCACGACCAAAATATTCTGTCGGTCCAAATCAAGAGTCAAAACAATATTGCTGACTTTTTTTGATATTAGAGGGATTGTTCGTTATGAATTTGTACCAACTGGACAAACAGTCAACCAAGTTTACTATTTGGAAGTATTGGAAAGGCTGCATGAAAAAGTTAGATGGAAACGACCCGAACTCTTTGCCAACAACTCATGGATCTAGCATCACGGCAATGCACCTGCTCACGCGGCACTGTCTGTGAGGGAGTTTTTAGCTACTAAACAAATAATTGTGTTGGAACATCCTG
>Ga0123357_10004297_pt1 | contig 16677 bp, 8 predicted proteins | sample TergutEmb28metaG_FD_89873 | JGI IMG/M metagenome (GOLD analysis project Ga0123357, IMG submission 89873) | Embiratermes neotenicus P4 segment gut microbial communities from Petit-Saut dam, French Guiana - Emb289 P4 | ecosystem: Host-associated > Arthropoda: Insects > Digestive system > Gut ... | reverse complement strand
GCCTTTTTCCCCTTCACTTCTCCACCCGTGCGTTTCCATGTGCCATCAGATTCCGTTTCCACTCTACCCCAACTGAATACCAATTATGACGATTACATTGTACAACTGGACGGTGCTCCCCCCTCCCCCCATTTTCACAGGAATGTACGGGTGTTTTCAATCGTGTTCTTCAACAGCGCTGGATCGGACGTGCTGCAAAAGGAGACAACCAACTTCTCCCTTGGCCACCCCGTTCGCCGGATCTAACATCATGCGATTTCTTTCTTCGGGGGTTCGTTAAAGACAGCGTTTACGCCCACGTCCCTCAAGGAACTTCGTGATCCCATAACGCATGCACTGCAGACCACTACAGCGGACATGCTACACCGAGTCTGGGATGAATTTGATTACCGTGTGGATGTGTGTCGTGTGACCCAGGGTGCATACATTGAAGGATTGTGATTAACGCATGAGAAACTTGGACAGTTATCGTTGCTAACGGTGTACGTTGTGCCTGTGTAAGGTGAGAAATAAATTTCTTGTTAACTTTTGAAACCGCACAATTCTTTTGTGTATACCCTGTACAGGATCAGCAAGTAAATGTCTTCCTTTATTTTTATTAATTAAATTACTACAATAATATTGTCACGCCCACTGAGTACTTTGACACTTAAGGAGTAAACTCAGTATAATTCGCTGTCGGATCACTTGGTGGGCAAGTGCTTTACACGATCCTGCTACCACAATTTTTATGCCAAAAATGTCCCACCGAAGAAACTAGTAGTGAATTGAACGCATAAACCTTGTCGTAACTCAGAAGACCACAGTGTAATCTGAGACTCTTGCCGGTCTGAGGGATAATCTTTTGAATTTAAGGGTATAAATATATCATTATTAATTATTACTACTTGAGATTCTTTGCGAGTTTAATGAATAGCCATTTCTTGAAGACATATGGGAAAGTGCAAAGTAGTCCATATATTTTTAACTTTGGCACTAAGTGGACGTGAGCGACCATTTTTAAGATTTTACAGCTTAATGCCAATGGATATATTCTCACTGTCCATAAAATAGAAGGCTGAAATAGTCCCAGGTCATTTGTGAACGCGGCGGTGAGAAGAGGAATTGTACTTTTACTGGGTATCCAACTTTGCCTATGGTCTTTCAGGCATATCTAATTACTGTACCTGTTATGCTCAGGATGATGATTGCTATTATTTTAGTGGTTGTAGTAGTAGTAGTTGTAGTAGTAGTAGTAGTAGTAGTAGTACTAGTAGTACTACAACTAGTAGTAGTAGTAGTATAATAGAGCTAAAAAAATTGAAAGAATGTAGAATAGCGGACTAGTACTACAACAACAATCATTCTGTACTTTGAGATCTCTGCTGTACTGTTAATGAAGATCAAAATCTTCAAAAGTATGATATCGTGTTGACAGATAATTGCCCTCCATGATCTCTCCTGAAGATGGAGTCATCTGTCTACTCCGAAATGTGTGTAACAAATACTCATTATCATTGCATCACATGCTGGAAGCCTGTAATCTTCACTAACACTCATTACTTGTATTCGTCAGATATCTGGTTCTTATGTCTGCTTTACTGAACGTTCCTTTGTATCTATGCAGACGAATGCTGTATTAATATCTCAAACAGGACCTCGTATAACAAACGTTACCATCTCCCCACCTTATTTCTCACTGTGGCCCATAAACACTGGTGTTGAGTCAGAATCGTTACAGCCTAAAGAAGCACCCATCAACCAAGGTAAATGCACTTTGTGACAAAAAAAAACTTTTTAAATGAACAGTGCATAGTACTAAACTATGTGTATTGACCTGAAAGTTTGATTTTTTCAGAAATAAAAATAAGTGTATTCAAAAATCAACGTGCCCAAGTGAGATTGTGAGAGCGATGACTGATAGAGGAAGTGTAAAGGCACGCGGAGGGAACTGCAAACGTCTAATATTGATATAGTGTTAATATATCACATGACATGTTTCGAGCAATTCGAAGGTACCAAATTTGCTATGGGTATAAACGCAACTGAAAGCTGATTTATATCAACGAATGCTGTGACGGGACGGGTGCAGGTACATTTCAGTGACTCGAAGGCTGCTGTGCCTGGAATGAAGTATTTGTGTCAGTTCCAAGTTCAGAAGAAGACCCTAAAATATTACATACATAGATTGTAAGTGTGAAGACTTTCTTTTGAAATTTATCCGGATTTATGCGCCCTGCACGATGTATTTTACAACAAAGTCAGTATGATATTTTAAGAATTTACGCCGGCGGAAAACAAATTATATTGTGGTATTATAAGTTATGATACAGTGTAGTCGGGTAGATAAAAGGTAATGTTTTCCTGTCCATAAAACGAAGGCGTAAGGGGGAGCAGATAATAGCTCCACTCATGCTTAAACTCGGCACCACATGAAGTGAGTTGCCAACATCAGAACTTCACGTCACTTTACCCCGTCGAAGTACCCCGGTACCCAGTGAATAGAATTCTGGGTGGGAATAGCCTGCTGCAACTATCCTTGACAAAAAAACAAAGGCGAAGAGCCGGTGCATTTTAATGGCACTTCTTTCCGGAATTTACTTTGCTACAACTTAAAAATTTGTAGGTATATGGGCCTATGTATTGGCTTACCTCCATATTGAGTGTGTTGAGAGAATATTTATGACTTTAATGATTGTAAATTTTCTATTTTTCTTTTCATGGCTCTTGAAAAAGTTTTAACGCACTCATAAATGTAAAACGTATTATTTTCAACTCACAGAAACTGAAATACGAGTGAAGTGTTCTCAATCAAATTACACAGGTTTGTGGAAACTCAAAAACACAACAGCGTTTTTGTGGCAACGGTATTACGAAGGAATCTTATTCGACAGAAATAGTGTTGTGGCCAAGCTGTACCCAATTAAGGCTGTCGAACAAATGAGTCAGACGTATTAACAACTACCTGTAATTATAGGTATTGAGAAGGGCTATAACGGAGTGACAGTGGAGGCGTGTGATATAAAGAATATCTAATAAATAAAGAGAAGAAATAAGTGGTTTTTAACACACCACGATTTAATAGGAAGTAAGACGGAAAATTGAACACGGGTCGCAGTATGCGGTGTAATGTAAATGGGCTCAGTTGTGAAAGGAACATTTGAAGTGTCTGCAGGATGTTAGACCAGAAATATGCTGTTATTGTAACATAACAGTACTGTGTAGAGAGCTAAACCAGAAAAGAATAAATTCATGGAATGTTAGAAGGATCTGATATAGAGTGGAGTTTGGTCCATATGTGCAGGCGGTTTAGTAACCACTGCTCACACTGGTGGGAATTCTCTTTAACCAACATTTCTTTATTGCGTTACGAAATATGAGGCCTCTGCTATTTTTACAACGTCATTTAGTTCAACACAACGCTTTTTAACTTTTCTGTCAGTTTTTTTTTTAACAGCTAAATTCTACCAATGATTCCGTGTCCGACAAGCAAACAATTATACGGGGGCATGCTGTTATTCTGTCTTTACGCAAATTTAAATAGGATTCTTATCCGAGTGCCGAATGTGGAGATTAAGGGATTGAATTGACGGAATTAGCGCAGAATTGGGCGTGGAGGTCTTTGATCGTCATATTTGCTGAATCCTGGTTCTCAGCTGGCCAAGAAATTCCCCGCATTTTATGGAGCCCGAAAATACATTATTCCTTTTAAAAGTGTTCGCAACCTGTCCCTATCCCGAGCTAGAGCAATTCAGTCATTCCCGAAAATACATCTATGCCTTGGACTTCCAAGCACCTTTTTCCCTCAGGTTTCCCAACCAAACCCCTGTATACGTCTCTCCTATCTCCAATACTTGCAACATATCCCCCATCTCATTCTTCTCGATTTGATCACCCGAATAATATTTGGTGACGAGTAGAGATCATTAAACTCCTCATTATGTAGTTTTCTCCACTCGTCTATTAGCTCGTCTCTCTTACGCCAAAATATTCTCCACAGCACCTTATTCTCAAACACCCTCAGCTTCAAACATCATAGTATTCGTATTTTGGAGGCTAGTACTTAAGACTTCATGGCCATAACTCTAAATTATTAACTTAGTGTGTCACGAATGTGCTAAGTACGTCAACTTAGTAATCCCCTATGGGTTAGGCCCCAACATTTTTAGATACGCCACTGGTCCACACTCATCAAAACAGAACAGCCACCGAACTGCATCTGTTCTGTGGAGTGAATTGACAAGCGGCTTAAGTCACGTGTGTGGTGGCTTCTGTTGCTCATCGTACGACCAGAAACTGCATCATCGGGCAAAAGGTTTCTTGCATTTCTTCGCTTAGTGGTAAGTGTTACCTCCACCAGCCATACCTATTTCTATACCAAATGACAGTTTCGTAATTGTCTCAAATTACTGCTTTATTAATGGACTTTTAGTACAGTGGTTCACATAACATATGATTAAGCCTGAATAACAAATATATTCAGCCTATCCCAGAGGCCGCGAGGTCTAAGGCGTGGGTCTGCGGCCGCTCAATTGGTGAAAGTGTGGGTTTAAATCTATCGAAAGCATGGATTGCTCTCTCTTGTGAGTGTCGTATGTTGTAAGTTAGAGAGGTCTCTGCGTCGGGCCGATCACTCGTCAAGAGGAGTTTTACCGAGTGTGGTGTGTCTGAGTGTGATCGTGAAGTCTCGACAATGAAGATGCCCTGACTTATTAGAAGCTTTCATGCCATGAAAAAAATATTTTCACTTAACTCTCATGCGATTAAGCGTTGATTAGGCCCTGGACAGTATCGATGCACGATAAACTGGAGTGTCAAGTCGATGACTATGTATGGACACTCGATTATTTCTCTTTTCGTCTAGCCCAAAGAAAAAATGTGATAAACAAAAAGTGAATCGCATACCTGCAAGGCGTTTTTTCTGCATTTCATGCTTCGTCCTGTATAGAATAGCAGTTACTACATACCCTACGTAGGTTACCTCCGCATTAAGAAACTATATTTTCCTGACATAAATGACTATATTATTTGTGATTTAAAAAAACAACCATTTTATTCCTAATTAAGGTCACGTAGACTTTTTAATAGAGAATTATTGCGTTTGATTAAACGTAAATACTCAACATTTAAACATTATGACATGAATTGCAGGCTTTAAAGTTGTAACAAATTATTACTTTGACCAAAATGTTAGTAAAATTTTGCAGTGCTGACCGAACATCCTGATGGTTTATCAAGTTAAGTGCATGGGTATTTGAAATGACACCGTATTTGTCACCATTGCATCCTTTATTGTGTTTATCTTTCTCTTCCCTTGACATAGCGAATTAAAAGTGTTGCATTACTCTGAAATATATCATTGGATTTAATTCATTAATAAGAGTTTTGAGCTATACCGTGCTTTAAGTATTCAAATTCAGTCTATTCCACAGATAGTTAACCAATGCTCCAGACGAAACTGTTTCCTCCAACTTCGCCTACTGTCTTGTTGTACCGTAAGATGTAAATATGGGTGCAACAAGATTCTGTGAAAGTTGTTACAATTATTAATGCCTGCATTTAAAGTCTAACAGACCGAATGAACTATCAGCCGTGAGACTTGAATCCATAGGAAAAATGTAAACGGGAAATTTCTCTTTGTTTATGGGTCACTTTTCCATTTGCTGCTTCACATTTGAGATCTGGTGAATTAAAACAACAAATGTACCGCACCGCGAAATATTTATTTTTGCAAAATTGCGTACGAGAATTATACTTATAGTTATAATTTTAACACCAACTTTGTAATTGAGTTTTGTAATTAGCGATACTCTGTGGAAACCAATGGATTAACAAGTTGACATCATTATCAAGTTCTGCTTCCAGTAGGCCTGATTAGGTTTTATTGGTAACCATATTTCAAACGCACAACGAATTTTACATCCCATATAGCGAAGATCATCAAAGTTATACTTGACTGCTTTGATTATTTTATTAAACATGAACTAAAATTGGACTTCTGTTTGATGTGTGGGTATTATTTAATCAGAAACATACTGCTATTAATCAGGAGTGCTGGAGTTGATTTAGTAGAACTAAGAATTCAATATTGTGGGCCGAGTAGCTCAGTCGGTATAGCGACTGACTACGGGCTGGACGGTCCGGGATCGAATCCCAGTCTACAACGAACAGGCAAGCAGGAAGTTTGTCGGTGCGTGTTGTAGTGTTTACGTTGCGGAGTGCAGTGAAAGTAGGAGCTGAGTCCGTGGAGTGTTTACAAAATGTGGTGCAGTGATTAACACGGGGAAAGGAGTTTGTGAGATCGAACATGGCAGAAAGTCAACATACAATAATATGTATTTTTGGCCCTACTATTCCGCGTATTTCTGCTTATGAAACATATGAATGGATTCATGACCAGTTACAGGTACCGGACAGCTAGTTAACTATGATACAGATTGATAGGACAAAAAGACACGCATTTCTGAAGTTCGTTGATGAGGCATACATACAGAACGTACTGCAGTCTACGAAATGGCGTGTTTAATACAGACATGTGAAGGGGAAATGTCAATCGTACATCTAGTGGTGGCCGGCATGGGTATGCAGAGTATCCGGATCGCCGACATGTCCCTAGAAGTACCGGAAATAACCCTTCTAGTAGATTTGGCACCTTATGGGGAAATTGTTTCGATTCATGATGAAACACTGTCTAAGGCGAACCGCTACACAGTGGTATACGGGATTAAAGTGGTTATGATGAAACTGAAAAAACACCTTCCGTCCCACATTAATATTGCAGGGCACAGGATATTGGCGTCTTATGACGGTCAACCAGTTACATGCTACGGTTGTGGGGATATTGGACATATGTATCAGGTATGCCCCAAAAGGCGCGAAAGAGGTAAGGAGACATCAGACACGCCCTCTAATACATGGGCCCATGTCTTTGTTAAAGGTTCCCAAAACCGACACGGCACCGACGAGAATTGAACGAAGGTGATACCCCAGCGCACCGAATGACCAAGCTTTGAGATGTCCCCCTTTGGTCGACGACCCGTTGACCACATCCGCCCCTCCATCTACTGGTGTGGAACGACATGACCCCACTCAACCAAGAAGACACTTACTGAAGCCCCAGGACTAGGACACCCCCCTCCGACGGTGCAACCGGTATTGACCACTCACACCTGATAGTCGTGGACGCGGAAATGACGGCACCGGACGACAGGCATATCAGACAGACAGCGCGACAGCTGCGCGCAAACACGCAGCAAGAAGGCGCAAGGCAGGAAACGGCGACAGACGTCGGAAGTGCAGACGGGCTGGACAAAGATGATGCAGTGCCTGCGGACGGCATGACCACACATCCGGATGAAGTACCCACAACGGACGACTCCAGATGAGGTCCAAACACAAAAAAGATGAAATTGGAAAGAAGCACTGAAATAATGCGAGAACGGAAGAGGAGCAGAACGAGAGTATCGCAACCCAGCAAGGACAACGTATAAACGCGTTCGCCGACACCCTCATGCCCACACCCCGTCCGCAGTTGATCTGCTGGCCTGGATAAAAATTGCAACCTTAAACATAAATTGCATGACGTCTCCCACAAGAATAGCGATGCTCGACTCATTTCTCAGGTACCAAGAAATAGATATCCTGCTAGTGTAAGAGGTCACGTACCAAGTCGTCAATGAATTCTAGGGCTACATCACACAATACAACATCGGAGCAAATAGGCAGGGTTCCGCCATCGTCGCGATAGATGGAATCAGTTTAGAGCATATCATTATAAGGTCTTCTAGACGCGCTATGGCAGCTAGATTCTAAGAGGTGTGGGTAATTAATGCGTATGCCCCACCCGGAATAGTGAATTGCCTTATCTTCTTAGGGTGATTCGGGCCATATATTACTGGGCAGGAATTTCAACTACATACCTGAGGCTTCGGACTCTACCGGCGGCTTTAACTACAGCCGAGCATTAATGGAATTGTTGCATGGCCTTGCATTGACAGACACTTGGCAGGGCAACCCCGCACGCAAAAGTTTACATCCATTATTCCGTGTCCGGAGCAACTAGGATTGACAGAATTTACGCCACACAGGAACTGCTCGTGAGGAATCTGGTTGTGAAGGCCATCATGACATCGTTTACTGATTACCTTACCGTATGTCTACACATATCTACTGCTCTACTAATTATGCGGATGGGACGCGGGCTATGGAAAATTGACAGCACTGTCATAACTGAGAATGCTTGCATGGAGAAGTTGAGAACTCTATGGGGACGCCAACAACGGCAGAAATGGGCCTTTGCTGTCTTAACAATGTGGTGGGACTGCTTCTGTAAAAGGAAAATTCCACTACTCTTCCAACGTGAACAAGCCGAGCGTCGAAGGAAACACCGTATGATGGAGAACCATCTATATGAAAGTATGTATGATGTATTGAAGAGACCTGGCCCAAGCGATAAAACGCTACCTGTTTTAAAACGTTTAAAAGCGAAAACTGTGCGGCTACACAACATAAGGCTACAGAAAATCCTTGAGGACAACAGCAACGCTGATAGACCCAAGGGAGAACAGCCGACTATATACCACACCCTTCATAAGAAACGGCGACGTGCAGAACGAACCATATATTGCCTCAGAGATGAAGAAGTGCAGATGCATACGACACCGAGCAGCATAGCGCAGACCCTTACAAACTTTCTACGGTAGATGTATGATACAATATACGTGGACGATGCCAGCGTAACAAAAAATTAATGGAGGCAGTCCACTGCGATCTGTAAACTTCGTACGGGGGAATGTCCGAGTCGCCCTTAGAACCAACAGAGATACACAAAGCCATATAGGCGGGTGGGCGGATTAAAGGCACTTGGGAATGATGGGCTAGGGTGCGAATTCTATTCCACAATTGGGCAATCATAAAAGACGACCTGTGTGATGTCATCAACCAAATGTTCTGGGTAGGAAACATCTCGCAGCAACAAATCGAGGAGTAATAATTTGTCTGCCGAAAACACGTGGCAACCAAACTCCAGAAGACAACCGCTCCATCACACTCCTCAAGTCCGATTAGAATATTCTTGATCGTTTTATCGAACAACGTCTGCGTCCGATGTTGGCAGATAACCTCACGGAGACCCAATTCTGCGGGCCCCTGGAAATACGATTCTTGATAGGGTGGCAACGGGGCGCGATACGATTGCGTATGCGAAAAGCAGAATGATTACGTTATGAGTGCTTTCCTTTGACTATAAAAATGCTCTCTATAGCATTGCTAACAACAAACTTTTCAATCACTCCACGGATATGGCATTGGCGAACACATTATCTCCGGCATCAAGCGGATGTATGAAGGTGCTACATCGTCAGTTCAAATCAATGGGCACCAATACGGACCCACACCAATTCGCTGCGCAGTGCGGAAAGGGTGTCCGATGAGTGTGGCCCTTTATGCTTTGTGTCTCCACCCATTCCTTCACCTACATGAGCTAAAATTACCTGGTGTAAGGATAGGACTCCGTACATCCCCACATCAGTTGTGGCCTATGCCGATGATGTGACCATTTTTGTGACCTCTGCTGCTGACTTCGCCATTATGGAGGAAGCCATCCTCCTAACGAGACTTCAGATGCCCGACTCAGCCCTCGAAAATCTACGGCCCTCGCGGTAGGAACCTGGTGAACACAAGATACCATCTTTGGGATCGCCTACCATTCCTCTGTTACCATCTTAGCGTCACTTTCGGGGGCACTATCGAGCAAACGATAAAAGACACCTGGGCAAAGGGAGCCTACGCTCGGGGTCCTTGCCTGGCAACCCGGATGCTTTATGTCAACACCATTCTCTTGTTCAAAATGTGGGATACCACGCAAATCTTGCCGGCCCCAGATATATTCACCCAACAACTGGCAGCAGCCAATGCATGGTACATCTGGAGAGGAGAAGTCATTCGAGTGCCTGTATAGACACTACAGTGACTAAACAAATGGGAGGATCGGGGATGACAGATATTGAGGCGAGGTGTAAGATGTTCCTCCTGTATCGTATGTACCTCCAAGGCAAACGGGACGGAACGGCGACAGCAGCATGGTTACAGACCTGGAACCTCACTGGCCAGCATGCGAACAGTTCCCCACTAAATTAGCGTACCTGTACGTGTACGTCGTCAGCATGGCCTATATTACGCCACCTGAACAAAATGAGGCCCCTCGATGTTTCCGCAGAACTATCTATACCACACTACAATCATGAAACTGGTACTAAAGGGTCTCGGGACATTCCGATCATGAGATAACACCCAGCCACCCCGTGGTCCAAGGTGTGGCGGAACCTACACGCAGTTTGGTCATCTGAGGAAATTAAAGCGGTTTGGTTTATGGTCATCCATGATCTCATATCGACAAATGACAGACTACCCAAGATACAACGTAGTGCCACAAACCAATGCCAACACTGCGGTCGACCAGACACTTTGATTCGTCGGCTGACTGAGTGTAGCGAAGGGACCGCCATTTGGAGCTGGACCCGTCCGAGACTAGCTATCATCCTGCGCACGGACCCGCAATTTATTCTACCGGAATTGACCGTCCGTCCCAGCTTTCACTTTTGGCCTCCACAGAGCCACCGGGCAATTTTTTGGATCCTTGCCCACATGGTGTATTAAGGTATAAAACATCGGCATCGAGTGTCGACCACCGACTACGTTGACTTCATGAGGCGTGCCCGATATCATATCACACGGCGAGTCGGCGGGAAAAAGTTGGGAATTACCTGGAGATACTATAATCTCCGACACACCCCAACTGAGGTACCACACTCCATCTTGCTTCCGGAACATTGAGTCCCAGCACCATACATTTAAGGCTACCATCGGCAGAAAACGTCGCCAACCTAACGTGCAGTCACTAAACGACTAGAGTAACAAAACAAACAATGGCAAAATCCGACACACAAGAACAATAATCCGTACACACCACATTACTGAGTAACCTCCCACGTAATCATTGCATTTGATTACTGAATTATCAATAAATGTGTACTTTGCAAAAAAAAAATCCCTGTGAGGACAAAATTTGCCGCCCATCTAGACCAGCCCTGGGGCCCACCCAGCCTATTGTACAATGGGTACCGGGTCTTTCCCAGGGGTAAAGTGCACCCGGGGTGTGCTGCTGAACCCTTACCGCCGTCTAGTGTCGCGGCCATGGAAGAGTAGAGCTATAACTCTACCCACCCTCTGGGTCACACCGGACCTGTAGCGGAAACACTTTACCTTTTTTATGAATGCAATATTGTTTCTGTATTTTTTGTTCTATAAATATTCTTTTTCCCATAAAGAAATTAAAAATAGCTGTTCGTATGAATAATTTCCTCTAGTTTTTCCGTCATGACATCCAATCTTAACAAAAAAAAACAGTAGGGTACGAAGGAGAGTCCATTAACTTGTGAACAGTAAGTAACACTAACATTACCTCATAAACGAAACGATTCTCGGGAAATAAATTATTGAATATAAAATGTGTGTTATGATTTTTCCTACAAATTTTTCCGAAACGTTTATCATTCTATGAAGAATTTAGCGAGACATTATCATACATTTTTTAGGTCTTTATGTAAAGTAACCGTTATTCTTGTCAGATTTTAACGTTTTCAACAGATTATTTAAATATAAGACAGCGCCGGGAAAGTCCTCGGCCCTTGTATTCCCAGAAGAAGGATCAATATACGCTTCCATGCTGAAATGGTAGCAGTAAGTTTCTCCAAAACTTTGGTAAGTTTGCAGTACGCTACACTAACTTGTACAATGAACCAATAGCAATGTTGTGAATTACTTAAGGTGTGCGACGGAGTAATTTTGATGCGAGCGGTGCGAGAACTATCATCCAATTGGAAGTAACAACGAGTCACTGGAGTGCAAGCAGCTGTAACTCCTTTGGGGTTATAAGAATCTAGTAGAACTGTCGGAAATAGAGATTTAGTTGTTCTATTGTGGCATAGGAGAAGGATTATACGTAAAGTTTTGCTAGAACACTTCATGCAGACCCAGATGGGGAGCAGAAGTATAGTTGTACTCTTTTTTAACCTCGGTTCTACATGGGTATTTATTATCAACGTCACATCCCGGCAGCTTTATTCCCAGAAAAGAAACCTAGTATCCATAGAAGAAGGATAATGCAGGATGTATTTTCGAGTACATGGAGTCCAGTTACAGAGAAAGTGCCCTTAGACACTCTTTTGTCTTCCTTGGGTAAGATGTACGTAGATTTAAAGTTCTCACAACGGTGATTGGGAAGTTTGCTTTTCCTCGGATATATTGCCACCGTTTCGGAAGAAACTCTAACATCTGGTTCCAGCGTTTGAGGATCTTTATTTGTAACGTTACCGTAGCAAATGCCACCTAGCCAACAAATTTATACAAGATTACGCTACAACGTATCGTGCAGGAAGTTCTACATAATTTTATATAGTTTCTTTAAATTAAAGGTATTCTACATAATTTTGTATAGCTTCTTTAAGTTACAGTTAAACGTCTTTATTAGTGACGTTGACGTGTCCGCTAGGTCACGAGACAGGCGATCTGTCGATTCTCGAAAAATTTACAGTTTGTAAAAACAGTTTCTTTTATATTTCTTGATATATAGAACATCAAAATTTAGGAACTATGGATGACATAATTGTTGCCCTGATATGTAGCTTATGTCTATATGATGAACTAAATAAACCATATAAGGAGAGACTTTATTGAGAAGTTAACACGATAACGGTTAATTTAGTCAAGAAATATCTCGACATTTTTTGAAAACTGAATTTTCATTAATTACGATTACTTTATTCTGACATGTGCCGAAGTCTAGTCTGGCGGATAAATGCAGCCAATGCTTTTCTGCCAGAGTACACGGCGTCAATTTACCTTTGAAGAAATTTCCAATTTCGTGGCCTGCATATTGAGTACGAATGGGAATACATAATGTCATTCAAGGGTACTAGTTTATACGAGACTTTCAGTGGAAAGTATAGCTGTGGCAATCATAGCTAGACATTTACTTGTCAAATTTTCTTTTTAATATTTTAGAGGAATTTAGGTGACTAATCAGAAAATCTTTAAAAATAAGTCTTTGTAAACGAAAAAAAAATACGTGCAAATTATAGACAAAAATTTACCGTTCTTATAAAGTTCGCTGTTGTTTTTTATTGATGCCATCTTCTCGGAGGAAGGCTGTATCTCGCTGTTGAAGGTAAAATTCGACGTTGGGTAAACACGTTGAGGATGTGACAGACTAAGAATTCACAATTTGTGTAATTATGAAAAGGGGACGGTTTGAATTTCCACTAACATTCCATCTATGTTTATTGCTTACAGGATTTATTTATATTACGGATACAGCAGTTTTCTAAAATTTGAGAATCCTGAGAAGGATTTGTTTGCAGATTGAGCATTTGACACTTAAAATTGGGGTCCAAAGGCTAATTATAATTTATTTCTCCTTCTTAAGGCTTAGTGTTATATTATGACAGATTTGTAATTGTTTTGTTTTGCTTTACTTTTACAGAGTGCAAACACACATTTTAGTTTTCTACTTTCATAAGTGTTCTTCAAACGCCTATGAAAATATAACACAATTTGTGTAAGTTTGCGTATTAAGTACATTTATTTAATACAGCCGGGTATGATACAACTAATGATCCTAAAACGAACGAATGCAAAAACGAACAGTTTTTATCAATACAATCAGGATGCTACAACGAACACAGATGCTAGAACAAACGCGGAAGAACACTATCGGCCGACGTAGCACGTGCGTGCGCATGAGGTTTCGGGCCTCCCCACTTTGATTAGTGCGTCAGTCATTCTGTTTGTAATCGTTTGAAAAGTTCAGTCATCAGTTTAGTTCAGTTAATTGCGCCTTTAGAGGTCAAAATATGTTTTAAATTATTCTATTACATAGTTTTAGTCAAGAGCCACCAAAATAGAGTAACAAAACTGGATGGCAACTGTGTTCTAGGCTGTGGGCCTGGAACGGACTACATCTAAATTGTTGAAATTATTGGGTATATATTTCTAATATTGAGAAGTAGTGCAATACAGAAACTGTATATTAAGTATGCAAAAATGCAAAAAAAATGACATCAGAAATAAGTACACGTAACCTACAATTTAGGAAATCAACATAAGATTAAAGAAATGTTTCTATATACTTTAAGTCTCTAACAGGCAAATTTGAACTCCTCCGTAATGGGCTAACACGAATAAGTGAAAATAATACATGGGACTCAAAAAGGACAGGAACTAATTATTCAGTTACGAAAACTGAGAAACAATACAACTTCACCGTGAACAAAGATATACAGAACAAATACCTACTGAGGTTGATGTTTCCAATAAGCAAGTTTGAACTAAACAACCTGGGATAATATGGGATTTGTTTATATTTTAGATTACGTAGGGCACAGAACAAAACCTGGAAACGACCGAAGATGGTGAGTGCGTCCTTCTTATGGACAAATGGAATGAAATGCAGAAATTGAATAATTAGGTTGTTAAAATGTAGAAAATGACATCAACAAACACAGAAAATTCAAGTAAGGTACTATTTAGGAAATCAATATTTCCGTTACAGAATTGACTTTTCCTTATTTCTCTTTGTAGTGTCTGGGATTACGAGTAAGCATGTTTAAAGTATTTTGATGTTTTGCTGACCGTGCATCTCAGTATATTTATCTTAGTAATTAACCAACTTGATACACAAATGTTTCTGTTTTACAAAAAATTTATTTCATGCCTCTACATGTTTCGAGGACATGGTGCGCGAAACATGTAGAGGCATGAAACAATTTTTTTGTAAAACAAAAACATTTGTGCATCAAGTTGGTTAATTACTAAGATAAAAAATGTTTAAAGTAGTCACACTTTGATAATGCGGGGGTTTTTGTAATATACAACCTAAATTTAGAAGAGTACAGAAACAGAAAATGAATATACCGAAATTTTAGAATGTGTTAACTACATATTTCTCATATAAAGTGGGAGTGAAATGGAACAATTGAAAATATAGCTTGCCAAATTGCAGAAAAAGACGACGGCAAACACAGAACTTAGATGATACCCGGTTGTCGGATGAGAAGATATTGACGTGGTGCAACGTTGCACACGACCTGGCAGCCATGCAGGTACTAGTACACGGCACCAACATACATAACAGGAGAGCGTGCGTGCAGTGTAACTATTTTGACGCATTACTCCACAGACTGACAACGTGAACTGCATCCTCAGAGCTATGGCAGTGGACACGTCACAGGATTGCAGCGGTACTGCTTACGGACGACAGATATGTCCCCCAGCAGTGGCTAGTACTCCCTAATGTCATCACGTGGCCGAAAACAGAACGTCACACGATCATACTCTGATAGGTTACATCCTACACTACGCTGTGTGGAATGGGAGTTCTGTCACCCTACACGACTACATAGATTTCCTCCGGCGTGCTCGCAGGAAAGCAGACGAGATACAGAAAAAGGAGCACACCTTTGGCGATTATTTGGAGGAATGCACACAGGGATGTATGTTGTCTCCTGGACACACATTTTTCTTTAACTCCTTGCAAAGGAGAAGCCCACTTTACATTATACTTAGTAAACAGACAATATGAGCCATGTCAACTCTGGTCTGTACAGTTTAATGTTATGTGTTGTTAATGAGTGGTTCATAATTTGTCCGTAAGTGTGAGGAGGAGAACTAGATTTTTCTGTTTGCTTTTGTTCATGTAGGTGTACTTCTTCTTGCACTTTGGTGTTCCTGTCAATTTCAGATCCTGGTGATAATATAGTATATCGAAGGTGAAGGTCGCAAAGACATCCACCTGAAGTCAAACAACATTCACCAGAGACTGACAATCATACCCACTGCGGGATTCGAACCCGCGATCCCAGCAAGTGAGTGGCCGCAGACCCACACCTTGGACCGCAAGATCGCCGGAATCGGCAGATAATATAAATGGATATGGTATAAGTTTGCATCTGACTGACGTTGAAATGTATTTTTATTCTTAGCAAAGTGGTTCTTAAATTGAAAAGACGTCAATAATATTATAATAAAATCTGGATTAAGCCTACCATATATTATTAACATTCGTGATTTAGCTTAGATAATCTTACTGTCGAACAGACGACATGGCAGTGTTATAGTGCGGCTTTCAATTTATTTTCCAAACTAATATTGTAGTTCCAACCGTTTATTAACGGAAAATATTACGTATATCAATCGATATGGAATTTTGACGTCTGCATATTTCAGTATATGTGTTGGTGTTTGTATATACTACTGTAAAACCTTTAAGTACGGTCATTACAGGCAGTCATTTGTTAATGTCACTCCAAACCCCCAATTAGTAAAGTAGCCAGCAATTTGTACAGCATTAATTTTTGTTCCGTTGACACAAATGTTGATAAATGCTAGTCTAACAGAAGGAATGGTTTCTCGTAGTAAGGAATACACACGGCATATTATTTCGAAGTACAATGGTTTCTGAAACCGTTTGCTAGTATCAGGGTTACTACTATTCCACTTGCTATGGCAGAGATGAAACTTACTTTGATGTATGGTTGACCGTGCATCGTAGTTCAATGTGGATAAAGAGACCAACTAGATGTCACTTTTGGTATTATGTTTATTTTTCATTTATAGGTTGCTCAACATGTTTCGGGCCACCTT
>Ga0123357_10004296_pt1 | contig 16678 bp, 18 predicted proteins | sample TergutEmb28metaG_FD_89873 | JGI IMG/M metagenome (GOLD analysis project Ga0123357, IMG submission 89873) | Embiratermes neotenicus P4 segment gut microbial communities from Petit-Saut dam, French Guiana - Emb289 P4 | ecosystem: Host-associated > Arthropoda: Insects > Digestive system > Gut ... | reverse complement strand
TTGGCCGAAATATCCCCGGAGCGGCAAGAGGCTATTCTCAAACGCGGCTATGAATTGGGCCAATCACGCGTGATTTGTGGCGTACATTGGCAGAGCGATGTGGATTCGGCCCGGCTGGGCGCATCGGTTGCCATGATCCAACTGCACAACAACCCGGAGTTCCTGCATCTGCTGGAAAAGGCCAAAGCGGAAATACGCGGGTTACGCCGCCCGCAATGACGCAATGCGTATTAATGGTTTTTTGACCGACGCGCGTCCTCGACGACTTCAGGCGGGTGCCTGTCACGCACGAATTTGTTGAGTATCGTGTCCATCTGGCGCATGTCGATCGGTTTGGAAATAAACTCGTCGAATCCGCTGGTAAGAAATATTTCCGCCTGCCCTTTAACGGCGTTTGCGGTCAGCGCGATGACGGGGTTCGTGTATCCAAGGCTGCGTATGGCTTTTGTCGCTTCAATGCCGTCCATGCCGGGCATCATATGATCCATGAACACGATGTCATATACGTTACCCTGCTTGATTTTTTCGATCGCCGCCAAACCGCTCTCGGCGGTGTCAACCGCCAAATCGTAATACGCCAGAAGCCCTTGGGCGACATCAAGATTCATCTCCACGTCGTCAACGACCAAAATACTGCCGTACGGCATCGGCACACGCGTAATCTGCGCTATTCTCATGCGCTCCGCATCGTGTATACGAAACTGCCGCAATTGCTCCACAACTTCCGGGCCTAACGGTTCGGCGCCGATGTCGCCCTGCGGCAAACGCACGGTAAAGATCGTCCCCCGGCCCGGCTCGCTCTCCACAAGAATCTCGCCGTGCATCATGCGCACCAGATTCTGCGTAATGCTCATGCCCAGCCCGGCGCCCTCAATCGTGTAGTTGTTCTCCAGATTAAAGCGGGAATACGCCTCGAAAAGCCTGGACACCTGCTCCGGCGTCATGCCTTGGCCTGTATCGCTCACAGTGAAAACAATCGTCACATCGGACGCTTCCTGCCCGGATTCCACGGTCGGCGCTCTGCGACCGCCGTCTCCCTTCTCCGTTTCGAGGGAAACTGAAAGCGTAATCACTCCTTTTTCCGTATACTTGAATGCGTTGGAAAGCACATTGTTCAAAATCTGCTTCACGCGAAGAGCGTCACCCCTCACCGCCATCGGCGTGTTCTCATCCACATGCAGTTCAAACTCAATCGCTTTGCTGCCAATCCGCAGGATGTTCAACTGCACGGTATCGTAGAGCAGGATCGCGATTTCGTATTCAGTGTACACCAATTCCAATTTGCCGGAGGCGATTTTGGAGATGTCAAGCACATCGTTAATAATGCTGAGCAACAGATCGCCGGCATTGTAAATCTTGCCGAATGTTTCTCGTATGTCCGGCGCAAGCGTTTCGTCCCGTAATCGAATTTCGGCGATTCCCAGAATGCCGTTCAGAGGAGTACGTATTTCATGGCTCATATTCGAGAGGAATTCGGTTTTTGCCTTATTGGCCTTTTCTGCCGCCTCCGCCGCCACACGGGCATCTTCGCCGGCTTTTTCCGCAGCCAGGGTTTTTTGCGCGGACTCTTCAAAAAGCCGTTCCAAGTTCTTTCGCATATGATCAATGCCGCCAAGAAGTTCTGCTACTTCATCCCGCTTTTTCAAGGCCTTGGCGTTGTACCGCAATTCCTTGTCGCTAAACTTGAAATTGCCCCCCTCGATCTTCCGCGCCAAGCCCACCACATACTGCAAAGAGCCGGATACGTCACGGGCCACGAAAAACACAACGAGAGCGGCCAGGAGGACGGAACACAAGGCCAGGGTAAGATTGCTTTTGAAAAGGGCATCAATGGACCGCATAAAGTCGGACAAATCCACGGTCATGACCACAGTCATCTTCAAGGAAGGAACCTTGGCATAGCCCGCTATTTTGCGAATGCCGTTCCATTCGAATTCCAGAATCCCGGCCTGATTCGACAGCATGGCGCGCGCCCAGTCATATTGCGTAGCGTCCTGTCCCAACATCTCCTTGTTGGGGTGCATGACAAACTTGCCGTTGCCGTCTATCACGAAGGCGAGGCCGCTCTCGCCCATGCGCAGTTTGTTGGTTGTAAGGTCGCCGAGCCTTTCCAGGTTGATATTGAAATACGATACCCCCAGGATTTTGTTGCTTCCCGGCGCCAAAACAGGAGTAGCCATAATGACGGCCATGCCGCCGGTGCTCCTTGAAATCACCGTTTGATAGCTTTGCTTGCCCGTTTGCAGAGCTTCCTGGAAATAGAGCCGATCGCTGAAATCGAGCCCAATGCTGGCGTCGTGCGTATGGGCGATGGCGATTCCTTTGAAATCAAGCAAGCCGGCGAGGACGGACTCCAAAATGCCGGCCGTGGCGCTGAGACTCTTGCTCGCCTTCTGGACAAGAAGCGCATAATCGGGGGAGTTGGGATCCGCAGACAAAAGCGGAGGGAACTCGGGTTTGAGGGAAAATTCTTTGCCTACGTCCCAGAGCGCGCCGAAAAACATCTCGATTTCAGCGGCCTGGAGTTCGGATATATGTCTGAGCTCACCCTCTATTTGCATCTTGAGCACGTTGGAAGCTTGTCGATGACTGAAGAAGATCATAACAAGCATGCACAGGATGCACGGAACCAGAATGAACACCAGCAGACGTGGAAAAAGACGTAGTTTCATAACACCCTCCCCAATATTGCCGGCAAGGCGAACTGAGCTACAGGTGTGAACTGTAAGGATTTTTCTTCCATTATTGCCATCTCTATACAAAACGTATGACTGATGTCCGGAGTCTTTTGTTGCAAATACCCTCAGCTTTGTCAAATGGCGGGAGACGGCTGTTCCGGCGCTATATCGAGAGCGCGCAGCAGGGGCAGCATATTCGCGTCAACAGTTCCGCCGGAGGGCGCAATCGCTGCTATGCCGCCGCCGGTTTCCGGCGAAACGAGGTGGCGCAGCCTGTCGGAGGCTGCGGACTGTCGCAGTATCTCCCGGTTCATTGACGCGCATCGCGCGCGGACTTTTTCCGCCGCTGCTTCCTTCTGGCATGGATGGACATAGCCTTTGCCTACCAAGCGTATGAGGATATGCAGCAACTGCGTGAAGCGCAGTGTGCCCTTCAATTCGTTCTCAAGACAGGCCAGGGTCTTCGGGATGCATTCATGAGCGGCAAGAGCCTGCATGACCGTTGCATGCGCCTGCGTGTCCAGTTGGAACGTGCCCATGCCGCAATCCATGATAAACTCCCTGTCGGCAGGGAATGTCGCCAGAACGAAACGCCGGCCGAGAAGCATCTGCCGTTGCTCTGCTTCTGAAAGCTCTACGCCTCCCTTGATGAAGTAATCCGTCCGAAAACGGGCATTACAGAAAAAGTCCCAAAGCTGTTGGCAAACGACCGGATCGTCGATCTGCCGCATGAATTCCTTCGCCTCCTCCGTCAAGCCGAACTGCGGGATGTTGTTCTGGGCAACGGCTGACGCGCCAAAGCGAAGTTTCGCGCCGGCCAGGATCCGCGCCACATCCCTGAAATACTCCGCGTGCCAGTCGGCGTTGAAAAATTCGTGGGCGAGGTACGCGGCATTTTCCTTGCACAGGTCGGCAAAATGTTCCTTGATCCAGTCGGAGCTGTTGCAAAAGAGAGGGTTTGCTTCCAGCAGTTTGCCCGTGAGGGTTATTGCCTGCCTGACCCGTTTTTCATTGGTTTGCCCGTTGCCGTAGTGGTCGTCGAACAATTTGAAGAGCAGGCGCAGCGGGGCTGCCGTGGTCCATCCCGGCTGGCAGTTATAGGAAAGGTAGAATACCCCTCCAGGTTTCAAATGGCGTTTTGCGAATTCAACAACCCGGAGTCTGTTTGCATCGGAAATCCACGACCAGCAGCCATGCAGGCAAACAAAATCATATGCCGGATGATGCCGGTTCAGGAAGGTCTCGAAACTGTCGTCCGACACCCGCAGCCCGGACTGCGCGCGCCGGGCGAGGTCGCCGGCATAGGCCGCATGGTCCGGATTGAAGTCCATGCCGCAAAAATCACCATCGTTTGCCGCTGCATGCAGGTTGGCTGAGACTCCTTGCCCCATTCCCAATTCACAATAAGAAAAACCCTCTTCAGGAGGCGGGCTTATTTTGTTGACCGCCAGGCAAAATCGGATATGAGCCGGGCACATCTCTTTAAAATACGCATAGACGTATGATGCCCAATCAACATAGCCCTCTGTCCATGATGCATGCATCAAGGTATCATCCTTTCGTTTCTTTTGCCTGATGGGCCATACGGATGCTGTCCAGCAATTCTGTCATATTTAAGGGTTTTCTTAGCACGCACTGCGCGCCTGCCTCATAGGCGGCGCGTTCTTCCAACGCTCCGGCATGGCCGGTCAGCATGATAACCTGGATTTCCGGATTGCTTTTTTTGAGTTCGCGCAGGACCTCAAGGCCGTCCATGCCGGGCATGCGCAGATCCAGCACCGCCACATCGGGACGGAATGCAATGGCGGCCAGCGCTTCAGAACCACTGTACGCAGCCCGCGCCTTAAAGCCGCGCATCTCCAGCCGTGCGGCCAAGGTGTCGGCAAAGTGCTGTTCATCATCTACAAGCAAAATTTTGATCTCTTCGCCGGGCATGCAGGGCTCCTGAAATCCAAAATGCATCATGACGGCCGTTCGACGTGTTATTCCAGCTTCAACACCTTGTGTCCCATAACATAGTGCATCAGGCGCGGCCGTTCGACCGATTTTTTGAGGGAGTTGATAATCCGGACCATGCGGAGCACGCCTGCGTTCACGCCTTCAAGCTGCGCGGAAATCTGGCGCAGGTCGATATGAGCAAGCAGATCCTCCAGTTCCGCGGACTGCCTCCGTGCAGGCGCATCTTCGGGCAGGCTTTTGAGAACCTCCCGCGAAAGCTCCAAGGCGCGGCTCAGGTTCGCCGCCAGATCTTCCAGCAGTTCGCCGCAGAATCCCGCGTGGTTTTGCATAATGTTCAAAGCATTGTTGCCGAAGTGGGCGACGGCGCCGGCGGCTTTCTCCAGAGTGTCTCTAGCCACGGCCACGCGGCGGCCCACCGTCAGGGATACGATGTGCGCGAACTTGGACAGAAAACGCTCGTCAAATCCTTCAAAGCCGTATTTATGCTTCGTGTACAGCATAATCAGGCCGAAAGGCGACCGCTGTCTGCCGCTTTCGCTCAGGACAAAGGCCAAGCGGGAGCGGTAGCCCTCATTGTAGATGACGCAGTCGAGGGATTCGCCGCCTTGCTCAATGGCGTGCAAGTCGTTGGAAACGACAAAGCTCGTTTGCCCCAGCTGAATCGCCTGGGCGACCGGATGTTTGGAAAAGCCTTCGTCCATGACCCGCGGGATCATGGGAACGCTGTCTGTGCCCGGCGCATCGGCAGCTTGGACGACCCATTCTCCTTTGGCGTTTCTCAGACGGCAGACATAGAGATCCGCATGCAATGCATGGACCAGCACTTCGGCGCTCTGGCGCAGCACCTTCTCAGGCGGCTCCATGCGATCCCCCATTATGAGCAGCGCATTGGAGACGTGCAACAGCATTTCCGAATCGCCCTGCATGGCGGTAATGGCCGACAACAAGGCCAGCAAACAGCGCCAGCTCTTAATTTGTGAATCGTGTACCGCATGACGGTAGCCGGAATCAAGCGCCCGCTTCGCCGCAGGCAACAGGGCAAGCACAGCGGCGCGTACCTGCGGCGGCGCATATTTCAGAAACCGGATAATTTCCGAGCGGATAAAGTCAGCTTGTGAGGGGGTAGCGATCATCGTGAAAAGTCTATATCGTATAAAACAGAAAATGCATAGACGCGGCAGCGGCGCGATCCGCTGTTGCCGACCTCTTTTGCATCCGGGACTTGCGGCAACGCCCTTGACGATGTACACTTTTCGGAACCCCTTGTCTGCGGCAGCAGCGTATAACCACTAAACACGCGAGCGAACTATTCCATGAAGCGGCGTACCTCTCTTGTCGTTATCTTGCCGGGCATCCTGCTGGCCATGATGGTCGTAACATTCATTGCCTACGCTCCGGATTCCCTTGCCGGCGCGGCGGCGGCGGATGTCGCGGCTGCCGCGGGGCAGTCAGATCTGCCGTGGTGGGCATGGCCCATTATTCTGTTGGGCTTTTGTTTCATTTTAGGGATCATTGCCGTTATGGCCGGCGTGGGGGGCGGGGTGCTCTTCGTGCCTTTGGTGAGCGGTTTTTTCCCCTTTCATCTGGATTTTGTGCGCGGGGCGGGCCTGTTGGTGGCCCTTGCCGGCGCGCTGGCCGCCGGGCCGGGGCTGTTGAAGCGCAATTTCGCTTCCCTGCGGCTTGCCATGCCGGTGGCGCTTATCGCCTCCAGTTGCGCCATCGTGGGGGCTTTTCTCGGCTTGGCCCTGCCTGCGAACACTGTGCAGCTCTGTCTGGGCGGCACCATCATGTTCATCGCGATCCTGCTGCTGTGTTCCAAAAACGTGAGCATGCCCCATGTGGAAAAACAGGATGCGCTCGGTTTGGCGCTCGGCATACGCGGCAGCTATCTGGAACCCTCCACCCGGGAAGTGGTGGAGTGGAAAACCCACCGGACCCTGCCGGGCCTGCTGCTCTTCATCGTCATCGGGATCATGGCCGGCATGTTCGGCCTTGGCGCCGGCTGGGCCAACGTGCCCGTGCTGAATCTGCTCATGGGCGCGCCGCTCAAAGTTTCTGTGGGCACCAGCAAATTCCTGCTTTCCATCACCGACACATCGGCGGCCTGGGTCTATCTGAACCAGGGCTGCGTACTGCCTATCATCGCCATTCCCTCCATTGTGGGTCTGATGGCAGGTTCCTTTGTCGGCGTTCGCCTTCTTGCCAAGGCAAAACCCAAATTCATCCGCTACATGGTGATTGGGGTGCTCCTTTTTGCCGGCGGCAAGGCCTTGCTGAAGGGTCTTGGAATATAGTTGTTACGCATACGACAAGGAGTCCAGCATGAATACGCATTCGGATATGAGTCCCGCCCCTTCCAAGGAACAGACGGCGTACGCGGATTGGTTGTTTTACGGCTGTTGGGCCGGACTTGCGGTGATGCTGATCACGTATTCCGCCTATGTATTCGGCATATTGAGCCCCCATGTTCCCTTGGAGCGCATGCCGGAATACTGGAGCGAACCCGTTTCGGCCTATCTGACCAAAGCGCAGGTGCCTGTCGGCTGGGGATGGGTCGAGCTGTTGCGCAAAGGAGACTTTGCCAACTTTGTGGGAGTGGTGCTGCTGGCCGGTCTGAGCATCCTCTGCTATTTGCGGATATTGCCCGGCCTGTGGGCGAAAAAGGACAGGGCATACTTCGTGCTGGCGCTTCTCCAGGTGCTGGTGCTTGTATTCGCGGCTTCAGGGATAGTCGGCGCCGGAGCGCACTAATGTAAGGTCACGCCGTATGCAGACGTCCCCCTACGCCAACCTGCGCCGTAAAATCGTCATCATCCTGGCGGCCACGGCCATTTTGCCGGTACTGCTGCTTTCCGCCATCAACTATAGGGAGTTTGAGCGGGTTTTTGCCACCGAGGCGCAAAATCCCCTGCGCGCCATGGTGTCCAAGAGCAAAAATTCGCTGGAACTTTTCATGGCGGAACGCAGTTCCACCATGAGCCTCATCGCATCCGCCTTTTCGTATGAGGATCTGGCGGATCCCCGCACGTTCCAGCGCATTTTCTATGTCATGCAGAAAGAATTTTCCGGTTTTGTGGATCTGGGACTCATCACCGAACAGGGCATCCTTGTCAATTATGTCGGACCGCACAGGGAACTTTTGGGCATAGATTATTCCGGCCAGGAATGGTTCCACAAAGTGCGCTTTCAGAACCGCTTTGTGAGCGAGGTGTTTCACGGTTTTCGGAATTTTCCCCATGTTATCATTGCGGTGCAGCATGTCACCGAAACGGGGGACAGGTGGATTGTGCGCGCCACCATCGACACGGCGCAGTTCATGAAATCCATGTCCATCACGAACTTTGAGCCGGACAACGATATTTTCCTTCTGAACAGGAAGGGCGTGTTGCAGAGTGATTCTCTGTTCTACGGGAAAACACTCGAACAATGTCCCTTGCCCGTGCCCGTGCAAAGTTATGAAACACGGGTCATCCATACCAGCGATCACAAGGGCGAGCCGATCCTGCTTTCCTACAGCTACCTTGAAGGATCGGACTTCGTGCTTGTCGCCGTCAAACGGAGCGTGAGTCCCTTCCAAAGCTGGTTTATGCTGCGCACGGATATCCTGCTTATTTTATGCGTCAGCATACTCGTCATCTATGCTGTGGCGGCCAGAACCGTCGGCACGCTCATCGCGCGCCTGCAGGAAAGCGACAAGGAGCGCGAACAGGCCATGCTGCAAATGGAGCACAGCCAGAAGCTGTCTTCCATAGGCCGTCTCGCCGCCGGCGTGGCGCATGAAATCAACAATCCTCTCGCCATCATCAATGAAAAAGCGGGGCTGCTCTGCGACATTCTGGAAATGGAAACAACATTTCCGCGCCGCGAGCAATTCGACGGCAACCTGAAGGCCATCGCCGGCGCCGTTGCCCGTTGCCGCGACATCACACACCGCATGCTCGGCTTTGCGCGGCGCATGGACGTCAAGATCGAGGCTTTGGACGTCAATGCCGTACTCGGCGAAACGCTGCTCTTCCTCGAAAAGGAAGCGCAGCACAGAAACATCGCCATCATTCAGGAACTCGCGGACGAACTGCCGAAAATCGCCTGCGATCACGGCCAGCTCCAACAGGTTTTTCTCAATGTGCTCAACAACGCGCTGGCCGCAGTGGATGACGGCGGCGAAACCCGCATCCGCAGCTCCTTGCACGGCCAGGACGCTGTGGAGATATGCATCGCGGACAACGGCGCCGGCATGGACGAGGAAACCCGGCAACACATTTTCGAGCCTTTCTTTACCACGAAAAAAGAAAAGGGCACGGGCCTCGGCATGTCGATCATCTACGGCATCGTCAAGCGGCACGGAGGCGAAATCCAGGTGGACAGCGAAAAGGGCAAGGGAACGACCGTCACCATCATTCTGCCTATTGGGCATCTGCCTGCCGGAGCGTAATATGCCGGACGCAATACCGCCTCTCAAAGTGCTTATGGTGGATGACGAAAAAGACTTCGCCCTTACACTGGCTGAACGCTTGGAATTGCGCGGGTTTATCCCCAGTGTGGTCTTTGACGGCGAAAGCGCCCTCGAACGCGTGCGCGAGGAGCATTTTGATCTTGTGCTGCTTGATGTCATGCTGCCGGGCGTGAGCGGTCTCGTGGTGCTGGGGCGCATCCATGAAATACGGCCCGGGCTGCCGGTAGCTCTACTGACAGGCAATGCCTCTGCCAAAGACGGCATCGAAGGCATGAAGCGGGGCGCCCGCGCCTGTATCAACAAGCCCGTGGATCTTCAAGAATTGCTGTCCTTGTTTGCGGAAATTGCAAAGGAAAACCGCCATGCATAATCTGACCTTCCTGTGCCGTATTCTGGCCTCGGCTACGCACGAGATGCAAAATATCCTGGCTATTATCAAGGAGTCCGGCGCACTTGCCGGCGACGTGCTCCATCTCAACGGCCCACCGCGCATGAAGCACGGCGACAAACTCCTTTCCGCATTGGGAACCGTGGAAACCCAAGTTGAACGCGGCCGTACGCTGATGATGGCCCTCAACACCTGTGCCCATGCGGCGGACGCGGAGTACGACCTGCTGGATCTGCCCGTTTTTTGCGAGCGGGCGGCCGTGCTTGCGGAACGCATGGCGCGCATGAAGGAATGCTCGCTGAAGCTTGTCAAATCCTTGGATAAGGGACGCATGCGCGCCGATGGGTTCGATTTTATACAAAGCGTGTACCGTGCGGTGGAACTCGTGCTTGCGGGCTGCCAGGCCGGAGATGATCTGACGCTTGAACTCCGGGCCGCACAGAACGGGCAGGCGCTGGTGCGCGTGGCAAGCAAAACGGCGCGCGCCGTCCCGCAAAGCGATGCGGCGCTTGACGCCATGGCGGCGCGGATCGGCGCCCAGTTGCACCTGGAAGAGGGATGCTTGAGCCTGATCGCGCCCTTGGCAGCCGAGGAATAATGCCAGGCAGCACACAAACGGATTGCGATCAAGGAAACGCGTTATGGCAACCGGGCTCTCCATTCTGTTGATCGACGACGAGGAAGATTTTATCCGCACCTTGGCCACGCGTCTGGAACTGCGCGGCATGCGTCCGCGCGTCGCCTTCTCCGGCATGCAAGGTTTGGAGGAGTTGGACAAGGAAGCGCCGGATGTGGTGCTGTTGGACATGCGTATGCCGGTGCTTTCCGGTCTTGACGTGCTGCGCAGGATACGGGCGGATCACCCGGAACTGCCGGTGATGATTATCACCGGGCATTGTTCCGAGCAGGACCGGGATCAGGCGCTGGCACTCGGCGTACAGGGCTATTACAGCAAGCCGGTGCCCTTTGACGAACTGCTGGGCATCCTGCGTATCCTGCAAGATTCGTCTGGAGGTGGATTGCCGCGGATACGTTCCATCGGCCATAATATATGATGCTCCCGCAAAGAGAGACGTATGCGCGCGAACACGGAAGAACAAGTCCCCCGGCAGCCTCCCTATCTGCTGCTGGTGGATGATGAGAGAGATTTTCTTGAGGCGCTTGCTTTCCGCCTGGCAAGCAGAGACATCCCCTGCCTGACGGCGTCGCGCGGTGAAGACGCCTTGCCCCTGCTGGACAAACAGGATCTTGAAATCGTGCTGCTCGATCTCAACATGCCCGGCATGTCCGGTCTGGAGCTTTTACAGCACATCAAAAAACAACGGCCGGACATAGAGGTGCTGCTGCTGACCGGGGAAAGCTCCCTGGCCGCGGCGGCCAAGGGCATGCGGCGCGGGGCCGGCGATTATCTGCTCAAGCCCGTGGACATGCCGGTTCTGCTTGATTCCATCGCCAAGGCCAAAGCGCGCGTGCGCGCCTATAAGGAACGCATGCGCGCCACCGAAGCCGGACGCCTCATCGCGCTTGGATCGCTTGCGCACGGCGTGGGGCACGAAATCAACAATCCTTTGCAGGTCGTCGTGCAGGGCGCGGAATGGCTGTGTGAACTCATTGAAGACAGCAGGAACGGCATCGAACTGGATCGGGAGGAAGTGGAAGCCACCGCCAAAAAAATTCTGGGGCAGGCGCAGGCCTGCGCGCGCATTACAGCCCAATTGCTCGACATGGCCCATCGCACCCGCAGCCACACGGCGGAAATACAGCTTGCGGACCTGGTGCGGAAAGTTGTGGACAGGGAACATGTCAGGACCAGAGCCGAGGCGCTGCGCACACGCATCGTGCTGGAGCCGGCGGAGGCGCTGCCGCCCCTGCCGTATTCTCAGGCGGAAATCGAGCCTGTCATCGCGCAGCTTGTGGAGAACGCCCTGGACGCCATAGAAGCCGCGCCGCACACGCCGTCCGGGGGACACCACATCGCCGTCGCCGCCCGGCAGGAGGAACAGCGCATGCATCTGGAACTGCGGGATAGCGGCGAAGGCATCGCGCCCGAACATGCCCAACGAATTTTTGATCCTTTTTTCTCAACCAGAGCCGTGGGCAAGGGTTCCGGCCTCGGCCTGACCACCTGCCACAGCATCGTGACAGTGCTGCGCGGCGCGCTGTGGCACAAACCCAATACGCCCCAAGGCACCATAATGGTTGTGGAACTGCCCATGACCTGTAACCAGGAGGAAGAAAACGCATGAAAAAAATGAAATTGCTCATTGTGGATGATGAACCGGCACTGTGCAAAGTCCTGTCGGACAGGCTCGCCGTTCTTTACGACATTACCCCGGACGTATGCCACAACGGCGTGGAGGCTCTGGAGAAGATCGCGGCTGTCGACTACGATGTCGTGGTGCTTGATATTGAAATGCCCGCCATGGACGGCATGGAGGCGCTCAAGAAAATCAAGGAGCTGAAGCCGACCACCCAAGTGGTCATGTTTACAGGGCACAGTACGGAAGACAGACGCAACCTTGCCAAAACCTTGGGCGCATTCAATTATGTGGACAAGATCGACGGCATGTACAAGCTTGCGCCCATGATCGAAGGCGCTTTCCAACTGCGCAAGGCGCTGGAGGACACATACACCGCTGTGGCGATGAACGAATACTCGCGCTAAAACTGCTGAAATTTTTGCTGTCGAAATTTTTGCTTGCCAAATCGCGAAACATGCGTGTATAAAACCAGATCTTACGCTGGCGTAGCTCAACTGGCAGAGCAGCTGATTTGTAATCAGCAGGTTGCGGGTTCGAGTCCCATCGCCAGCTCCAGCACGCAAGGGCAAAGACGCGTTGTCTCTGCCTTGGGTATATGTGGCGTGCCGTTTTTGTGGTGGGGTTCCCGAGTGGCCAAAGGGAACAGACTGTAAATCTGTCGTCGTACGACTTCGGTGGTTCAAATCCACCCCCCACCACCAGGTTAGGGCCTTCCACGAAGGCAACAAGGCGAGCGCCTTGGCTGTAGGAGACAGGTTGCCTGTCGGGGTACTACGGCATTATGCGGGAATAGCTCAATGGCTAGAGCATCAGCCTTCCAAGCTGAGGGTTGCGAGTTCGAGTCTCGTTTCCCGCTCCATTCCTGCCCTCATGTTCCCCACATGCAGTCTCCTGCCGGAGCGCTTTGAACGCACAGGCAGGCATGCAGGCAAGCTGGTCCGATAGAGCAAGCAACAATAACACCCCCAGGGAGAAAGACATCATGGGTAAGGAAAAATTTCAGCGCACGAAGCCGCATGTGAACATCGGCACCATCGGCCACATCGATCACGGCAAGACGACTCTTACCGCCGCCATCACCAAGGTTGCGGGCATGAGGGGGCATGGCAAATACGTTGCCTATGACGACATCGACAAGGCTCCGGAAGAAAAAGAACGCGGCATCACCATCGCCACCGCGCATGTGGAGTACGAGAGCCTGAAGCGCCACTACGCCCACGTGGACTGCCCCGGCCACGCGGACTACATCAAGAACATGATCACCGGCGCGGCCCAGATGGACGGCGCGATCATCGTCGTAGCCGCCACCGACGGCCCCATGCCGCAGACCCGTGAGCACATCCTGCTCGCCCGCCAGGTCGGCGTGCCCTACCTGGTGGTGTTCCTGAACAAGTGCGATCAGGTGGACGACGAAGAGTTGCTGGAACTCGTGGAGATGGAAGTGCGCGAGCTGCTTTCCATCTATGATTTCCCCGGCGACGATGTGCCCGTTATCCGCGGCTCCGCCTTGAAGGCTCTGGAATGCGAGAGCGTTGACTCTCCCGACGCCAAGTGCATCCTTGATCTGCTGGATGCCTGCGACAACTTCATTCCTGAGCCCAAGCGCGACATCGACAAGCCCTTCCTGATGCCGATCGAAGACGTGTTTTCCATCTCCGGCCGAGGCACCGTTGTGACCGGCCGCTGTGAGCGCGGTGTGCTCAAAGTCAGCGACGAAGTGGAAATCGTGGGCATCCGTCCCACCGTCAAGACCACCTGCACGGGCGTGGAAATGTTCCGCAAACTGCTCGACCAGGGCCAGGCCGGCGACAATATCGGCGCCCTGCTGCGCGGCATAAAGCGTGACGAAGTGGAGCGCGGCCAGGTGCTTGCGGCGCCCAAGTCCATCACTCCGCACAAAAAGTTCAAGTCCGAGGTGTATGTGCTTTCCAAGGAAGAAGGCGGCCGCCATACCCCCTTCTTCACCGGCTACCGCCCGCAGTTTTATTTCCGCACCACGGACGTCACCGGCGTCATCGCGCTGCCTGACGGCGTGGAAATGGTCATGCCGGGCGACAACTCACAATTTATCGTTGAACTCATCTCCCCCATCGCCATGGAGCAGGGCCTGCGCTTCGCTATCCGCGAAGGCGGCCGTACCGTGGGATCAGGCGTGGTGAGCGAAATTCTGGAGTAATCCATGCGCATCAATATTCTGCTTGCCTGTACTGAATGCAAGCGCCGGAATTATTCTACTGTGAAGAACAAAAAGAATACGACCGGCCGTCTTGAAGTGAAGAAGTACTGTTCTTGGGACAAGAAGCATACAGTGCATCGCGAGACGCGTTAGCCGCGCCGATTCGGGGCGTCCGTGGATGCAGGGCAGTAGCTCCAACGGTTAGAGCGGCGGTCTCCAAAACCGCAAGTTGGGGGTTCGAATCCCTCCTGCCCTGCCATGTTTTCTCAGTTTCAGCGTGTGCGGATGCCACGCCAGAGGGAATGCCATGACAAAGAAGTCGAACGTGGCGTCTGATGAAAAAAAAGACGGGATAGCCAGCCAGGCCGCCCGCTTTGTCGCCTATGTCGAAGACGCCCGGAACGAGCTGCGCAAGGTAAGCTGGCCTACCCTCGCGGAGACCCGTAAGGCCACTTTGGTGGTGCTGGGCTTTGTGGCGGTGATGGCCATTCTGCTCGGCATTGTGGATCTTGTCCTTTCTAAACTGGTACAGCTTATCCTTTCCTGATGGTGCTTATGAACGAGACACGAGAAGCTCCTCCCGCAAGCGACGCCTCCAAGGCCCGCTGGTATATTGTGCATACCTATTCAGGCTTTGAACAGCGCGTGGAGCAGACTCTCCGCGAGATGATGCGCACGGGGCAGGATCAGGGCCGTATTGAGGAAGTGGTTGTCCCCACGGAAAAGATCATCGAGGCGGTTAAGGCTGGAGAAAAGCGCACTGTGACGCGCAAATCCTACCCTGGGTATGTCATGTTGCGCATGAGCATGTCTGACCATGCGCAGTATCTTGTGCAATCCATCCCCAAGGTTACCGGCTTTGTAGGCGGAAAAAACCGCCCCACGCCCATGAGCGATGAGGAAGCGGAACGCATCCTCACACGTATGAAAACCAGCCATGAACAGCCTAGTCCCAAGTTCAGCTTTGAAATCGGCGATGAAGTCCGCGTGGTGGACGGTCCTTTCGACGACTTCAACGGCGTGGTGGAAGAGGTGAACACCGACAAGGGCACGCTCAAAGTCGCGGTATCCATTTTCGGGCGCCAGACCCCGGTGACGCTGAACTTTGACCAGGTTTCCAAGGGCTGATGGCTCTTTAGCTATGCGCGTGACGTTGCGCATGTGACACTTTTTACTGTGCTGCAAGGATAGTGAGATGGCCAAAAAAGAAGTCGCCAAAGTCAAACTGCAAATTCCGGCCGGCGCCGCCAACCCCTCGCCGCCCGTCGGCCCCGCGCTGGGGCAACACGGTCTGAATATCATGGGCTTTTGCAAAGAATTCAACGCCCGCACACAGGATCAAAAGGGAACGATCACTCCCGTGATTATCACTGTGTATGCGGACCGTTCCTTCAGCTTCATCACCAAGACGCCTCCCGCGCCGGTGCTGTTGCTGAAAGCCGCCAAACTTGAAAAAGGATCCGGCGAACCGAACCGCAACAAGGTCGGCAGCGTGAGCAAGGACCAGGTGGAGGAGATCGCCAGACTGAAGATGCCCGACTTGAACGCCGCGAGTTTTGACGCCGCCGTGAAATCCATTATGGGCACGGCGCGCAGCATGGGGATCGAGGTAAAATAGCCGCGCTGGAATCAACCGTACTGCCGTGCGCATGGCACATGCGCCCCCGGCAGGAGATACAGAAAGGATCATCCAAATGCCCAAACATGGGAAAAAATTCCGCAAAGCACTGGAAGGCGTGGATTTGCAACAGCGTTTGACGATTGAAGACGCTGTCGTCAAATCCTTGTCCGTTTCCTATGCAAAATTTGATGAGACCGTGGATGTCGCCATTTGCCTTGGCGTTGACCCCAAATATTCCGATCAGATGGTGCGCGGCGCCGTCAGCCTGCCCCACGGCCTTGGGAAGACCATCCGTGTGGCGGTGTTCTGTAAAGGCGAAAAGCAGGGCGAGGCTGTGGAAGCCGGCGCGGATGTCGCCGGAGCTGAAGACCTGGTTGCCAAGGTGAAAGAAGGCTGGATGGAGTTTGACGCCGCCGTGGCCACCCCGGACGTTATGGCGCTGGTCGGGCAGATTGGCCGTGTGCTTGGTCCGCGCGGCCTGATGCCCAATGCCAAGACCGGCACCGTGACTTTCGATGTGGCGACCGCCGTGAAAGAACTCAAAGCGGGCCGCGTGGATTTCAGAGTGGACAAGGCCGGGGTGCTGCATGCGCCGCTCGGCAAGGTCTCCTTCGGTTCCGAGAAAATCCTCGGGAACCTTAAGGCGCTGCTTGACGCCGTCAACCGCCTTAAGCCCGCTACGGCCAAGGGCGCCTATATGAGAACCATGGCGGTGTCCACCACTATGGGTCCGGGTTTCAAGATCGACGTCAGCGAGATCAAGAAATTCCTGGAAGCTTGAGCATTGCGGAGACCAAACTGGAATTGCCCGTGAGCGGCGCTTTTCTGGAAGTCATACTGAGGGTTGAACCCTCCCGGCAGAGGAAGAAGAGGAATTCGAGTCGAAGACGGCAGGAGGTCTGCGGACCTTAATGCTTCCTGCCCAGACGAAATCTTTGGCTCGGCATTCCGCCTGGCAACCCGTAACGTGAGGAGAATCACGTGAACAGGTCCGAAAAAGCCGTCCTCATCGAAGATATCAAGGCGCAGGCCGCCTCCGCTTCGATTGTGGCGGTAACAGACTTCAAGGGTATGTCGGTGGAAGAGCTGACGCGTCTCAGGGTGAAACTGCGTGAAGCCGGCGGCAGGTATCTTGTCGTCAA
>Ga0123357_10004295_pt1 | contig 16679 bp, 16 predicted proteins | sample TergutEmb28metaG_FD_89873 | JGI IMG/M metagenome (GOLD analysis project Ga0123357, IMG submission 89873) | Embiratermes neotenicus P4 segment gut microbial communities from Petit-Saut dam, French Guiana - Emb289 P4 | ecosystem: Host-associated > Arthropoda: Insects > Digestive system > Gut ... | reverse complement strand
TGTGTGTGTGTGTGTGTGTGTGTGTGTGTGTGTGTGTGTATACGTATATATGTAACTTCGCCGTTCCGACCATGTATATATATATATATATATATTTATACATAAATATATACATACATACACATAGATACATACATATATAAATACATACACACATACAGTATATATACACACATACATACATAATACATACACACAAATACATACATACATACATACATATAATCATACATCCATACATCCATACATACATACACACAAGTACGTACATACATACACATACATACATATATACATAACGCATACATACATACACACATACACATAATTACATCTATACATACATACATAGATACATACAATCATACATAAATACATACATACACACATAATACGTACATACATACATACACATACATACATACATACATACACACGTACATGCATACACATACATACATACTCACATACATACATACACACATACGTACATACTCAAATATACATACACACACATATATATACATACATATACACCTACATACACACATACATATATATATACACACACATACATACATACATACATACATACATACATACACACATACATACTCACACATACATACATACATACATACTCACATATACATACATACGCATATATACATACATACATATACACATACATACATACATACACACATACATACATATACACATAGACAAACTAACAACCAAACCTAAAGGAGATTCATAATCTATAAATATCAAATGTGATGAAATAGTAGAATACTTGTAGTAAGCATTATATTAATTAAGCTGAACTTAAGCATGTAGTATTACACTCTGTAATGGGGCATGCAATAAATAAATTTAAAAAAAACTCACATATACATACATACGCATATATACATACATACATACATACACACGTACATGCATACACATACATACATACTTACATACATACATACACACACACATACGTACATACTCAAATATACATACACACACATATATATACATACATATACACATACATACACACATACATATATATATACACATACATACATACATACATACATACACACATACATACTCACACATACATACATACATACTCACATATACATACATACGCATATATACATACATACATATACACATACATACATACATACACACATACATACATACTCACATATACATACATACTCACATATACATACATACGCATATATACATTCATACATATACACATACATACACACATACATATATACATACATACATACTTACACACATACATATATATATACATACATACATACATACACACACATACGTACGTACATACATACATACATACATACATATATACATACAATCATACCTATCAGGTTGGAACGGCGAAATTGGCGGTATGAAGTTCCGATATGTTTTTTAAGTCATATAACTTACTTTCTTCTTCAACTAAGTCATGTTATTATTATATGATACTTTGCAACAATAAAATGACGCCGTTGAAATATAAAGTCAGATATGTGACATAGGTAGAAAAATCCAAGATTTTCGTACCGCCAACTTCAGCGTTCCGGTGTGATATATATAATGCTACCAGATCTGTTTTATAAGGTATTTTTGCTGTTGTTGCAGGTGCTTATGATATGACGGGACATGTAATACAAAATAATGTTGTAATATAATGAAATATCACAAATGACTGGCTAATGGAATGATGCAAAGCGAACAAAAGGAACCTGAAGCCAATCGGTTACAGCAACATGTTTGACTCTCATAATTACTGGGTAGAGGATCCGGAGATTGGGGTGTGGACATGAGAAGCGGTAATTCAAGTCATCATATCTACAGGCCAGGAACTATAATTCATAATATTCCATAACGTTTACAATATAGTGGGACTTTTATGCAGTTACACTGGAACAAATGCATTGAAATGAAACCTTATTCATATACATTCGCAAACTAGTATAATGTGGTCTATTGATCCATTTTACACGAGAAAGGAATCAGCCATTCACTAATAATTAAACATGGGAGTTCCGAGCAGAAACACAAAGCCTACTTTTATACTGAAAATGCTTCCAGTAAAACACATTTTGAAATGTTAATATTGAACTGAGGTTTAAATTACATTTGCCTGCCTACCTGCCTGCTGCCTGCCTGCCTGTTCGTATTACCTTACGTCCTTAGGAAGGAATTCGTCGTATCGTTATGCAGCCTGTCTGCGTGCTATCTTATTTAAACTTTTGAAATATTTCACCGATTTCTTGAAACTTCGTATGAGCGGTATGAATACAGACGTCACACCAATGTCACAAATTTAAATCTCCTATAATAAATAATAACAAATTGGTGAAGGCGATAACTTGCGAGCTAGAAGAACCAAAAGCAAAATTTTAAATAAGGTTCTGAAATAATGTGCAGTAATAATCTTTGAATAACGTATGAATTTTTTGTTCTGAGGCTTTCATAGAATATACAACAATGACATGGAGATGGCGATTTTTTTTTCAGGATTTGTATTGATGTCAATGGTTAATGAAACAATAAATCTAAGCAAGGGGAATTTTCATAGGGAGTTACATCACAACACAATGACATGATAAGTTTGTAAGAATATGGAGAAATATTTGTTGTAAATTATAGACATGACAATGTGTGATATTGTGAGGTTATAGCCAACAAATTTAATATAAGAACGCATAGAATTTACTCCGAAGTAGGAGATTTATAGAAAAACAAAAATAAAATAAGAATAATTTATCGGGCTACAAAGATATGCAACAAAAACTTGGGCTTACTAATACTTGGACACTTGTTTGGTATTGGAAAGCTAAATATTGTGCTGTTATAGCAATAAACATAGAGAAATATAGTAAAAACTGAAATTTTACAGCGTTAAGTTTGTCCCGAAGCCGTAATGCTTACTGCTGTTCCTGTATTGCCCATCTGGTAACAATAATGTACAACGTTCTTCTAACCCCAGATTTCAGATAATATATTTAATATATATTTAATGGTAAGCGAATTTATATTCCTAATCTTATGGCAAATTATGATTCTATTTCGAAATGTAATGCCTAATAATAAGTCCATTGGTAGCAAATACGTAATTCATGAGAAAGAGTGATCAGTTGGAAACCCTAATGAGAACCTAGCCGATTCTTTAACCCTACGGCCTAATACATAGGTCCGAGAGCACCTGATTACTGGGATCGCGGGTTCGCATCCGCTGAGAACATGGATGTTCGTCCGTTTTGTTTCTGTTGCGCAAGTGGTGCCCTTTGCAACGAGCTGATTACTCGTTCAAAAGAGTCCTAAAGAGTCCAATTGCATGTGATATAGTGACTTCAAAACAGGAGATCTAGGCCCCATTTAGGCTATACTTCCAAAGAAATTAAAGACAACAACAAAATATAGGGCCCAGATTTATTGATTGTTGTGTTTGTGGACTGCATTAAATCATTAACTCTTCTTTCATGTAAACACAGTCGCAGAGACAAATATTCTAAAACCGTAATAAATAATTTATAACGTACAGGCTGCAGGCGACGTCGCGTTAAATATTAACATAGGTAAAACGGTTGAGTTGCAGATCGTTACACAGCAACAAATTATGTCGTTACGTTACCTTCATCTACTCTATCAATCTATTCTTTCAAATACTTGATACCTTTTTGCTCGTACACGGGTGCGATCTGAATCACTGCGGAGTTGTGGTGTTGATAGTAATGACAGTGGTAGTAGGAGGCCTGGAAGTAATTTCAAAAGAGCTTTCAAAATTTCGTGTGCGTGGGATTTATGATAAGACTCAAAAGATACATCCAATCCATTTCGGTAGATGTTAACAGCCTCTTCAAAACTGAAAACCCGTGGATTATATCTGTATGAACACTGGTTCGTTCTTTGCTTGAACCTGGTGTAGGTACCCTTGAGTACTGGTGACGTAGCATACTATCAGCAACGCAAATACTTTCATCTCAATTTACATCAAAGTAATACCATAACACTACTGGATGTCACCAAATTTCGTTATACGTATACCCACAACAGTAAAGAATATACCCTATTTGATTTTACGTACATCCACAACACACAGCAGTATTGAATATGCCACTTTTCGTTTGATGTGTATCAACAGTAGCACCGGATGTCCCAGTATTTCTCAATATGTTTATTTATCCGCAGTGGTACCGGATGTGGCCAAATTCCACTTTACTTGTAGCCACAGAAGTACCGAATGTCGCCATTTTCATATTCAAAATTCCCATGATTTTAATATAGACCGAGAAAGAGGTTTTCCCGACGGAGGTTTATCCGATTTCCATCAAGCCCCACCTTACAGATGTTATGATGTTAGAAAAATCTCCGACAGCTTCCTTTCGTAATATCGAGCAAGGCATATAAAAATCCGAAGCTAAACACTCACAGTTACCACAGAATATCTGATACTACAAACGGAACTATGAAATGTAAGTTTTTTTACGGTGGTCAGGAAGAGGACTCAGTTCTCGTGGGTTTGAGCGCCGCGTCCCAGATCAATCGGTTCTCGACGTTTCAATATAGCGTAACACCTTAGAAAGGTCGGACACCGATGACCCAGTAACACAGCATCATATGTAAAAGACGAAGTCCACAACCATGAATGATAACAGTTCATTATTTAATGATTAGTGTATAATTAGCATAATCATTTCATGGATTATTGTTTTGTCTTTCGTTACTGTGGCGACCGAGACATTGTAAGTAACTACATTACTACCAAGTGACAACAACAAAGGCATTTTAATTGGTTTTGTCAATCATTGTTCGGACCCCTGCCGGGCAATATATACTTGTAAATCACATGGCCACACCCTTTGTTCTGTATAATGTCCGTACAGTTTGAAGGAAGCTGCTGTAATGTGCTTCTGAAAAACAATACAAAAATAAACTCAGGTCGAAGAAGTCCGATTAACGAACAGAACAGTACTGTCTCCCCGTCTAAGGCAGAATTTTTTTTCACGGCGCAACAAGGGTCACCTCACACACCCATACATCACACTCGGTAGGACTCTCCTGGACGAATGATCAACCCCCACGCACAGACTGACTACGCACGACACTCGCAGGAGACAGATTGCTATGTACACGGATGGATTCGAAACCTCAATCCCCGCAAACGAGCGGCCCCAAGCCCCACGCCTTACACCGAGCGGCCAGTGGGATCAGCTATCAAAGACAGTTACGTACAGAATATTCCCATGATGCGTGTGATATCAAGCTGTCTTTCCAGACTTTAAAAGTCACAGCTTACAAATTTAGTGACATCGTGGTGGCAGATTATCCCTCAAGGGCTATAATGTATAAGAAGGACGTAAGTGAAGAATTATCAATAGCCACTTATACATTTTCAAAATATATTAGGATTATAACTGCAAAAGGCATACTTGTATCATTAATTCTTTTAAGAATTTAAAAAAGGTAAAGTGATCCCGTTACAGACCCGGTGTGACCCAGAGGGTGGGTAGAGGCATAGCTCTACTCTTTCATGACCCCGGCACTGGAAGGGGTTGAGTGGTCAGCAGCACGCCCCGGTTGCACTTTACCCCCGGAAAGACCCGCCACCCATTTTACAGGGTGGGCCCCAGTCCGATCTGGAAGGGCGGAAAATCTCGTCCCCCACTAGAATTCGATCCCGGACCGTCGAGCCCGTAGTCAGTCGCTATACCGTCTGAGCTATCCCGGCCCACATTTTAAGAATTTAAGGGCTGAAATTCCTGTAAGTTACCTATACAATGTCGGCTTCTTCTCCGAAGAAAAAATTCCGTCTCCGCTGCAGACACCAATCATTTAATATTATTTATGGAAATAACAGGTGTTGCATGTGAGCACTGTGCGGAAAGAAATTCATTCTGCAAAAAGAATGTACATACAGAATGAACGTCGCAGCTTGTGGTACACGTCGTTAATTTTGGGCTTTACAATATTTAATTGCCGATCACTTTGGCCCCGCGGTCTAATGCTTAGGTCTGCGGCCGCTCGCCTGCTGGAGTTTTGGGTTCGAATCCCACCGGGGATTGTGGGGTTTTGTGTTGTCAGATAGAGGTCTTTGCGACGAACTGGTCACTCGTCCAGAGGAGTCCTACCGACTGTGGTGCGTCGTTGTGTGTGATCTAGAAACCTCGTGAATGAGGAGGCCATGGCCCACTGGGGGCTGTCGTGCTAAAAACAAATCAAACAAAATATTTAATTACAGAAAGAACATTAATAGGATATTATCACGTACAAGGATAGCGTGCGTGACATTTATTTCACACGAGCCTTCAGATTAATTTCCCTGTTACAACTACCATCCCAGCCCCAAACAATGGGACACACAATTTCCATGCTTCAGCTGCTTCGAAATTCAATCGCTGACATTTTAATATATGTCAGGGAAATTACGCTTCTGCTATATATCAAAACGTCTTTGATTAGTAAGTACGCGTGGGTTTGGAAGGGCAATTTCTGCCCCCATACCAATGAGCAAGAATACCGGAGAATATAGCAATGGTCCATCAATCAAATAGAGAAACACACATCCAGACGTACAGACCTACATCAGTTAAGGTTTCATGTTACTCTGAAGTATCTACAACGTATTTATCAGGCCACTTTCTTGCGACTATAATAAATTTTCAAGCTGTAGACTTTGATCTAAAGCAAGAAGAATTAAAAAAAATGCATTCTTTTCCTTCGCGCATACAGGTTGAATTTAAGAGATCCCAGCGGGTGCTTTCTTCAAGGATCCATATTTGGTATCACCTTTGGCTATTTTAATATGTTCTTATAATGATGTGTGAATGCATGATATTATTCTAACCTTCTAGAGCTCAGATGATGTACAGCTTTAATTTTGTTTCTTATAGCGGGCGAATGTAATGCTTCCCACGAAACGTTTTTTTCTTATATATCGTCTTTATTTGCGCTGTAAATAATTTAGAAATTCTTTCGACAGTTGGTCCAGCAGTGTCCTCAAAACTGTCTCATCACTGCTGCATTTCACGTAGCAAGTAGTTATGTCAAAAGTTACATGCTCCATTGTTTCATGCATTTCCGCATTTTCCCAGTTCTTTCTGTTGCAGTCGCCATCTCTGATTCCTATAACTCCAATCACGTGATCTCTTAAGTCATAAGCATTTAACCTGTTATGTTCCGTAACATGAACATGCGTTGCAGTTACTCAAGCATCCGCCTCCCCTTTGGAATTAAAATAAATCGAATTGTATGAGAGAATAACCCGAGATTATTTATAAGGCTTAACCTCTCAGCGGAACTGCAGGACTCGTAAAATATCCCTCTGCTTGTAGAACCCCCTAAGTCCAAAACAGCATAAGCTAAAGCTCGTCATTTGACATGACCTCCAAATTTCATTCCTCCTCCCTTACTTTATCTAAGATCCGCTTCAAAGTTTTTGTTTCACGTTATTCTCGATGTTTTAAGGGATTCCTTTCAAGACAATTCCAAATCACAATGTGTTTAATTTACTTACGCTCGGTTTATTTAACTACGCTATCCATTGCTAAGATCATAAAGCATGAAATGATAAAACAATCAGCGAATGATGAAGTGGATAGAGTGCATCAGTTAGAGTTGGTGGATTAAGGTACAGTATTTAGCGTTCAGGTTTTACCTGGACGGACTGACAAATAGACTATGAAAAACGGAACAAGCGTCAGTTTCCGAGTGGAGATTTGGAACCCGGAACACTGAATACTAAACAAGAGTGTTAAAATTTTGGCAACAATTTTCCACATCTCATCAAAATTAAGCATGCATCTTTTGTGTCCCCTATTCGAGCCAAGTCTCCAGACCACAGTGAATGACAGTTTTAGCAAAGCGGTACGCGTCAGTTCTTCTTACACAACATCCTTTGCTTGTCTGTTAAGTCAGAACGAAACGCCTTCGTGGTACGACGATCAGAATAAGTTTTTTCGACTCGGTTGACACAATTTAATGCTAAAACAATTTATTTACTATGAATTACTGCAAAGAAAACTTTTACCAATAAAACTGTATTGGTTGTGTCAAAATATTACCTTCGGATTCCTAATAGACAGCATAAAGTGGTGAGACATATTAAGACTATCCTAATGGACAGGCTGACACAACTATAAATTGATTTTTTCTTCTTTTGTTTTTGATGTTTGTGTGACTGTGCATCATTGATATAATAACATAACAGCCGACTAGATGCAACAATAATAATTTTATTAACAATTTCAATCAGTTCAACATGTTTCGGGCGATAATTTCGCCCATCTTCAGGAGCACTAGACTGTGTTTACAGCTTGTGGTATAATGCACCGGCAATGCTGACCAGCAGGCAACATCGCCTGTGCTTTATACCACAAGCTGTAAACACAGTCTAGTGCTCCTGAAGATGGGCGAAATTATCACCCGAAAAATGTTGAACTGATTGAAATTGTTAATAAAATTATCACTGTTGCATCTAGTCGGCTGTTCATATTATTGTGATTTTCTTCTATTTAATTAAACGGGTGGAAATCCGTAATAAAAACAAACGGAAAATTTCGGTTACCGTAATTTGACTTTTTGTATTATAAAGAACAAAAAGCAAAGCAATCCCATTACAGACCTGAACAGGTCCTGGGGTTTGCAGGAAGATGAGGCTCCCAGATTTCAAGACAATCGGCACATTAAGGACGTAATGTTGTCAGCCTTACGCACCGGCCGCCATTACTCCCAGGAAATATTCCTGGTACTCATTTCTGTTGGAGGCTGAGCCGACACCAGGGCCATAGTGCGGCCGGAAGGATTACGTAAACGAAAAATTCCAATGACACTATCGGGAATCGAAACCGCAATTATGGAAAATAGTAAGCGATATGTCCATACTCGCCTTTGCACTGAACAATATATCCATAATTTATTTTGCTCCTAATTTGCACATAAACTTAATTTAAAAATTTTGCTGTTGATCTCAGGTACTTTACGTTTAGGACATTTTCAAGCATTTGTGTCACACGTGATGTGTTCGTCGCCCTTCTTAGACTATTATGCGCCGTGTACCGACGCGTCGCGACAGACTATCAGTCCTAGCTTCAAGGGTCAAACAGTCCAAAAAGATGGGACTGATATGCTGCTCCGAAACGTCGGTAAGGAAACACCAAAACGCACTGCGTAACAAACGAGAGGAACGAAGAAGAACGAAAAACTAATCTACAGTGCGGTGGGAGTCTGAAATAGCGAAATATTAACACGACTGATTCGAGTTCCATTTTCATGCGGAAGGGAATAATGCAGTTCGTCTCACCATCGCACTGCTGTCCGAAGCACAAAATACGAAGAAGCCACCGCAGACTGCCATCAAGCTTGTGGTTGAGACGCAGCTTCGGGCTTCGGGCGTCCAATGGAAAACCCTTCAGCAGTTTCATGTACTTGTTACAGAATAATGACTTTATTTCCTTTTCTTTCTTTGTGAAGCAACTAATTATTCGGGGAGTTGATAAGCTTACATGAAATAAGACGGCCGCACTGTAAAAGGTGAGCGTTACAATCTGTGCAGATTCAAGAGCAGAACATACATAGAAAAGGGGCAACGTATGCATAATCTTATAATGGGGCTCGTTCGCGTAAATAATTTTTCCGTGGAAAAGCAATAAGTATTAAATATTATTAGTGTGTTGGTATTCAGTGTTTTTCCCTAGTTATCCGGCATCCAAAGCGCATGCGCCGTACTTTATCGTCATCTGTGATCTCTCTGGCTCTACCATACATGTATGTTTGCACAATGCCTAATAAAAGGCAAAATTATGGAAAAAAAATTAAAGTTCCTAAACATAAAATTGTGTTTTGATTTTCTCTGCAATATGTTGCCTGAAATATTTCTCATTCTGGGAAGAATTCAGCGAGATATTAATACAATGTACATTGGTCTTCGTGGGCCGGATAGCTCAGTCGGTATAGCGACTGACTACGGGTTGGACGGTCCGCGGATCGAAAGCAGTGGGGGCGAGATTTTCCGCACCTGTCCAAACCGGCCCTGGGGCCCACCCAGCCTCCTGTAAAATGGGTACCGGGTCTTTCCCGGGGGTAGAGGCGGCCGGCGCGTGGGGCTGACCCCCCACCCCATCTAGTGCCGAGGTCCTATAAGAAGTAGAGCTATACCTCTACCCACCCTAAGGGCCTGCGTGACCTATAAAAAGAGTGAAACCTACCTACATAGGTCTTCACGTAAAGTGCCTGCTTTTCCTGTCAGATTTTAATGGAACTTGAATTTTCTTGACAGAATTTTCAAGAAACCTCAAATATCAAATTCCATTAAAATCCGTCCAATACTAGCCGAGTTGTTCCATGCAGAGTCATAGACATGGACGGACAGACATGACGAAGCTAATATTTGCTTTCAGCAATTTTACGAATGCGCCCACACAGTCTTGTCTCGCGTTTGAACTGAATTTCTTCAGGCCACTTTCCATCCAGCTACCCAAGAAATTATTCCAGCAATTTTTTTTTATTTTTTCACAGAATTATTATTATTATTATTATTATTATTATTATTATTATTATTATTATTTGCCGCACGTATGGGGGATAGGAGAGATACTTACAGGATTTTAGTTTGGTACCCTAAAGGAAACCTTCTAGTATTGCAGTCATGGAAGAGTAGAGCTATAACCCTACCCACTCTCCGGGCCACAACGGGCCTGTAACGAGATCACTTTACCTTTCACCCTAAGGGAAATAGAAACCTTGGAAGAAGCAGATGTACATCGGAAGGAAATATTACAATGTATCTTCAAAAATAGGATGGCGTGGACTAGAATGATCTGCCTCAGGATCCGTACACGTGGCTGGCTCTTGTGTAGACGGTAAAGAACTTTCGGGGCTCCATAAAATGTGGGAATTTTCTTGACTGGCTGAGGGAAATATCAGCATCTCAAGAAGAACACTGGTTCCATAAACTTGGTTATAATCACCACCATAACCATCACCACCACCACCACCATCAAAAACGACAACAAAACCACCACAAACACCACCATCACAATCACCACCATCCCTACTACTATTACTACTACTACTACTACTACTACTACCACCACCAATAATACTACTACTTAGTTGTATTTGTTTATGTCCCTAACAGCAGACCTACAAAATTTGGAATTTCGTACTACTTGCTAACATGCACTGACATCTGTTACAGCAATACAAGTAACAATCTTTCCATCTATTTTCATCATGGCAGACAGCATAATAACTGAGTGTGACGCCATATTTGTTACATTGCCTGCACTGCACACACTTTCTTTATTTTGTTGTTAAAATTTCAAGAAATGCACTGTAATAATTATTAGAAATCTTAAATATTTAAGAAAATTCTGAAAAATGTTTTAAGCCCTGTGTTACAGATACCTTCGTATTTCCACTTTGTAAGATGTGGAAGTTGGTGGTATCGGTTTATAGAAACGAACTAGATGTAAATGGATTAATTGGAATTTTTCCATCTCCTAATACTAACTTTGCTCTTGAAGTATCTGCAAACACAATTCCAGTTCCAACAGCCACTTTCCATCGGTAATAATAACTCATAAAGCTACTTAACTAAAACATACTTAAATAACCTCTTAATAAAGTCCGGACTGGGATACAGACATCTCTATGACATATTTCATGTTCAGAATTTCCTGAAACAAGAAGATGCGCTATCATTTCTTGAATCACAACTATGCAAATGTTCCGTCAATAGTGTCAAAGGAAACCAGGATGAAGTTGAAACTGAGTGGAACACAGCAGTTTCTGGTGCAGGCAGACGACTGTCATTTAGTGGGGGAAAGTATAGGCTTTGCGAAGAAGAAAACAGAAGAGAGGATTCAGTTCTTGCGGGATATAAAGCAGCGTCAAGAGTAATCTAGTCTAGAAGTTTAAAGACAACAAAATGGCCCCATTCTCAAGAGTAAAATATCCAAGAATTCCGCTTGACAGTTTCGAGATCCGTTTACCCATTGATGCAGGCAATATCCCAGAAAAAAAAATCTTCAGCTACAATGCTGCGAAAAATTCAGAAGCTTGTCTGATTTGCTAGTACGATCGTTAGTCTAGAAGCAGGCACAGCGATGACTAGGTAATGTGTATACTCATTTGTCGTCAACAGAAGGTAGGACAGTAACACACCATAAGATGACCAACGTCTGACACTCAAGTAATGGGGAAAGACATCAAAGAAATGAAATTTCTTTCTCAAAAAGTTAAGATAAAATTTAATTTGGGTATCGTCGATTGCGAACTTTGTGACTTCGATTCTACTGTCTGAGAAAGGTATTCAAGAAGTATCGAGGTTGTGAACTGTATTTATTTGGTTAAGAGTGGTGTCCGGTAGCAAGCAGCTTTGCAAGTAAACGTCTAAGTTCCATAAACTATGGGTCACGTTCTGAAATGTGCCATCCCCGTTGTGTGTAGTAATTAATAGGTAGGTTAATTACAGTCAATAACACAACAATGTATATCTATGCATTGTTGTGTTATTGAATGTATTTATCCTAACTATGGGTCATGTATTGGACAGAAGAGGAGCTGCCAGCTTCTAAACTCGACAGCCTAGATCAGCATAAGGTTTCTCTAACATTCGACCCTCGTCTTATTTCAATACAGCTTCAGTTTTTCAGGTTAGGCATCTTCTAGTGTTTATCAGGTTACTGAGGCATGGTAAAGATTTAATTTTCGTTACTAAAGGCAGTGCAGTGAAAAAAACATTGAGTAGCAATAACTGTCCGTATTAAACACACTTATGTCAGAGAGGATGTTCATAAACAATAAACAGACACGTTGATGATTACTTGGTTTGTACGTAGGCGTAACCGGAGGGGGAATCCCACTAGAAAAACCTGTTCTCCTATATAAATTTTACATACACTTTGAATGAGAAATTTTGAAGACAAGATTGCAGAAGGTAGTGTAGGAGGTCCGAAAATAAACAGCCTCATCTCTTTTGTCTTACTCCTTGAAGTAGATAAGAATGAGAGTTTCATAGATGCTTTTTATACAGCATGGATACTGGAATGAAGAAAGACGAGTCTCTCGTTTTTTGCACATATGAAATGAGTGATTACTGAGACTCAATCAAGTAGGCAAAATATCTACAGTTAAAGGGGCGAAGGCCTTCTTCACAAATTAAAATAACTCGTTAATTTAAATCGCTGACACATTATTTCATTAAAAATTAAACACTTTCCCCATGGCGCAACAACCTCTATTGTGCCAGGGTCTCCTCATCATTTACGCTTCACGATCACACTCATTTAGACACACCACACTCGGTAGGTCTCCTCTGAACGAGTGATCAACCAGACGCAGAGACCTCTACCTGACAAAATACAACACTTACGAGAGAAAAACACCCATACCCTGGTGGGATTCGAAGCCACATTTCCAGGGTACGAACGGCCTCGGACCCGTGGTCGAGACCATACGGCCACTGGGATCAGACGTTTGAACACTGGATTATGTTTGTAAGATAAACGTTGAGATACACAGTAGCCGAAAAGTTTTGTTTCCAAGCCAGAAAATGTACAAACACAACACGAACTACGTAAGATTTCATTTCCGCAAATTTGTAGATACCTCGAGTTAAAAGTATAAAAATAACTGTAGGCACAATAAAGATAATTTTTGGAAATAATAATTCTGAATACAGAAATGAAACAAATATGATTAATGGAAATGTACGTATATGCAAGGTCGAGTGTACAAAAAATCACCTGGTCAAAAAATGTTGTAGTCAAGGCCTTAGATTTCTGGCACTGAAGCCTTAAACATATTTTGATAAATACGAGTAGATATTTGAATAAAGAGAGACCAACTTGATGTTACTTGCTTTATTATTTCATTATTTAATGTTCAACATGTTTCGGATGGATTAACATTCGAAACATGTTCAGCATTATATAAATAAATAATAAAGCAAGTGACATCAAGTTGGTCTCTCTTTATTCAACTATCAAGAAGATGCACGGTCCAATAAACATAAGATTCACGAGTAGATATGTGTATTAGAGAGTAGATATGTGTATTAGAGAGTGGATATGTGTATTAGAGAGTAGATATGTGTATTAGAGAGTAGATATGTGTATTAGAGAGTGGATATGTGTATTAGAGAGCCGATCCCAGCGGCAGCACAGTCTAAGGTGTTGGTCTTCGCTCTCTTGCTGGGATTGCGTGTTCTAACACCGCTGGGGGTATGTACGTCTGTCTCTTGTGAGTGTCGGTTGTTAACTGATAGAGGTCTCTGCGTCGGCCTGATCACTCATACAGAGGAGTCCTACCGAGTGTGGTGTGTGTAAATGAGTGTGAACATGAAACCTTGAGAGTGAAGAGGCCTAAGTCCACTAAGGTCTCTCCATCCATGCAAAAATAAGTCTTTGGACGGCATAAATCGAAGTTATATAAAAGTAGGCCTACTTTACTGACAGCAAAATAATGGTATACCACTTATCCTACACTAACTCCTTGAAAACTGATATTAATTTAAATCACACATGTATGAAGATAGAAACACTAATTTAGACAGAACACAGTATATTTCCATTAGAAATACCAGTCCGTTAGTGTTGTATAGGAAAATAATTAGTTTTTGTTTTAATCCATGTACGGTGCATACGAAAAGTTGCATAAAACCTATGTGAAACATCTTAATTGTAAATTATATTACGAAGAGCTTCGAAATACTTGTGTAACTTGGCATGGTATTGATCCCAAGCTACCTGAGGATGACACGATAGTGTCGAAACGTGTAGGATTGCGATAATTTGTGAAATAACTGTGTATTTGTTGGTCATAGTACAAAATAAAAAATAAGAAATAGTTAATGGGTGTAATAAAATCACGAGAAACACATGGATACGCGGTCTGGGGAAAAGTAGAGTTGATGGTGTCAACCTTAGCAGCGCATACACCAATAACCAGGCTTTAAAATAGTGAATACCGACACTATTGTTCCGAGCTGTACGGTTCGCACAATAACCATAATTATATTATTGAAAGCAGGAAATTTCAATGTAAAAAAGATAAATTAGCCTCTAATGATATAATAACCATACTGACGCCTGTCGAAATCCATAATTTAACCCCATGAAATCTAAATGCACTTCCTATATAAAAATTCATTTCACATCTCACAAAAGAAAATTAATTTACCAATCGATTACAGTAACTCCTCACTCAAAGTGGCTTTTCCCGGCGCAGTTTTGATTACATGCGGTTTAAAACAATAGAACTGAGCACGAAAACTGCTGAATGCTAAAATATTTAAACACGCGGAAGAGAGTGATCGGCTAATCATTCAGTAGCGGCGTAGGCATGACCGTGTGCGACGTTTACAGCGTCCCATTCCATTATGTCTTCCCTCGGTATTGCGAAATGAAATGGAACTCAGACGAACTGGAGACCCTCCCTCCTACCATTATGAAGAACTTAAGCAATGAGGGATACACGTAGGTCGATATGTAATAATTTGACAGTTTGATTTTTAATGAAGTGGCACGTAATAAGTTACACTAACAGGGATACGTTATAGGTTATGTCACGTGTTTTTTCCTTGTCTACGGCACTAATGATCCAAGAAGACACGAATGTACTCAGTCATCTTGGAAAGACCAATATGTTAGACGTTTTGAACAGAAGATTGAATTCCTTGGTCAAACTTATCCAGTATTACGAAATGTCACAGTTATTTCAAAACTAAGACACAATTCTGTTATCATATTTGCCATTCTATAAAGCGTGTGTGTGTGTGTGTGTGTGTGTGTGTGTGTGTGTGTGTGTGTGTGTGTATGTGTGTGTGTGTGTGTGACGTGCTCGAAATATCAGTGGTCTGATAAATATATAATGTAATGCGTATCTCGGTTATGATATGTGAAACAGAATTTTCAAATGTCAGTTTCGCAAGAGAAGTGAGAATAAGATAACATTCGGACACGCTGCAATAACCTCTAAATTAAACCGCAATTCAATACCACTAAGCCAACTTAAACAGTGTTTGCGAGCAATTCCAGAAGAACTTTAAGATCATTTTCCTTAGGTTTAAATTTTTAGTCCTAAAATAGACCTAATCGTATTCTGGTTTGGTTTTTTTAGGAAATGTATTCATATTTATATGTATTTATTCATTGATGTTCTTTATTAAATATCACTATTTTGTTGAAACAATCGAGATGATTTGTTCACTTGCACTGCCCCGAGCGCCCCCATCCTTTTGGAGAGGGTAAAAAAAAAGAGGGTTCAGAAGATGACAACAATAAATGGCAATGACATGTATACTCTATATTGCAGCTGACACTGCACTCTCCACCTTCGGAGAAAAAAGTTAGGTATCATGCAATTTACGAACCTAGTGACATCAATGTCTCTCTAAGGCCGTATGTAAAATAACGAATAATTAGAGGCCTGTATTTAGCAACTTGAAGGACATATGAACTCTTTAAATTTTTCGTGTTGGAAACCCAACAGTCATTTTACAAGTGTGAGACGATAAATCAGAAATTACGAAATTTAAGTAACTCCTCTTAACCTTTTGGCGCCGGAATTATTTTTTTTAATTTTAGCACACCCTGTATATAAAATGTGAATAAAACAGGAACCAAATACGTTAGATTTATGAAACAAAC
>Ga0123357_10004294_pt1 | contig 16680 bp, 8 predicted proteins | sample TergutEmb28metaG_FD_89873 | JGI IMG/M metagenome (GOLD analysis project Ga0123357, IMG submission 89873) | Embiratermes neotenicus P4 segment gut microbial communities from Petit-Saut dam, French Guiana - Emb289 P4 | ecosystem: Host-associated > Arthropoda: Insects > Digestive system > Gut ... | reverse complement strand
TCAAAATTTTAAAGAACTCTTTAATTCAAAATTTTGAAAATTTTAAAAATTCAAAATTTTGAAAAATTCAAAACTTCATTCATTTATAAAATCAAAATTTTGAAAAATTAAAAAATTCAAAATTTTTAAGAAATCAAAAATTCAAATTTTGAAAAACTACAAAACTCACAATATTGAAAAAATTCCAAATTTTAAAAATGCAAAAATATAAAATTTTGAAAAATTAAAAAATTCATAATTTTGAAAGAATAAAAAATTCAAAATTTTGAAATATTCAAATATTGAAATAATTGAAAAACACCAAAATTCAAAATTTTTAGAAAAATTCCAAATTTTAAAAAAATTCAAATATTCAAAATATTTAAAAATTCAAAAATTCAAAATTTTGAAAAATTAAAAAATTTTATAAATTTGAAAGAATCAAAAATTCAAAATTTTGAAATATTCAAATGTTCAAAATTTTGAAAAATTCAAAATTCAAAGGGTCAAAATTTTAAAAAATCAAAAATTCAAAATTTTGAAAAAATCCAAATTTTGAAAAATTTAAAAATTCATAATTTTGAAAAATACAAAAATTCAAAATTTTCAAAAATTTCATACTTTGAAAATTTCATAATTTTGAAATATTCAAAAATGCAAAATTTATGAAAAATTCAAAAATTAAAAATTATGAAAAATTCAAAAATTTAAAATATTGAAAAACTCAAAAATTCAAAATTTTGATAAATTAAAACTTTTGAAAAATTCAAATTTTAAATTTTGAAAAATTCAAGAATTGAAAATTTCTAAAATTCAAAATACAAAAGTTTGAAAAACTCAAAAATTCCAAATTTTTTAAAAATTCAAACATTTGAAATATTTAATTTTAAAAAATTTTGAATTCTGTAATTTTACAATATTTTAAGATTTTGAATTTTTGAATTTTTCAAAATTTTGAAGTTTTGAATTCTTGAATTTTTCAAAATTTTGAATATTTGAATTTTTCAAAATTGTGAATTTTTTAATTTTTGCTTTTATTTAATTTTAAATTTTTTAATTTTTCACTACTTTGAATTTTGAACTTTTTTAATTTTCCAAATTTTGAATATTTGAATTTTCCAAAATTTTGAATTTTATCCTTTTTCAAAGTATTGAATTTTGGATCTTTTAATTGTTTAGAAATTTTGAATTGTTATAACATTTTGAAATTTTTAAAATTTTCAATTTTTTAATTTTTCAAAATTTTTAATTTTTTAATTTTTCGAAATTTTGAATTTTGGAATTTTTTAATTTTCCAAAGTTTCATTTTTCAAAGTTTCGAATTTTTTAATTTTTCGAAATTTTAATTTTTTGGAATTATTAAAAATATTGAATTTTTTATTATTTTAAATTTTAAAAATTTGAATTTTTCCAAAATTATGAATTTTTTAATTTTTCAAAATTTCGAATTTTTTACTTTTATAAAATTTTGTATTTTTCAAATTTTTAAAATTTTGAAATGTTTAGTTTTGAGTTTATGACTTTTACAAAATTTCCAATTTTTTAATTTTTGAAAATTTTGAGTTTTTTAATTTCTCATTTTTCTAAATGTTGAATTTTCTAATTTTCTAAAATATTGAGATTTTAAAATTTCTATTTTCAAAATTTTGAATTTTGGAATCTTAAAAAATTTTGAAATTTTAAATATTTAAAAATTTGAAATTTCATTTTTCAAAGGTTGCAAGTTTTGAATTTTTGAATTTTTCAAAATTTCGAATTTCTGAGTTTTTCATAATTTCGTATTCTTGAATTCTTCAAAATATGGAATTTTTTAATTTCATGTTTTGAATTATGATTTTTCAAATATTTTGAATTTTTGAATTTTTAAAAATTTTCAAATTTCCAATTCTTAAAAATTTTGAATTTTTGAAATTTTCAAAATATTGAATTTTTCAAAATCTTGAATTTTTAATTTTTCATAATTTTGAATTTAAGAATTTTCAATTTTACAAAATTTGAATTTTTGAATTTTTCAAAATTTTGAAATTATCAATTTTTTAATTTACAAAATTTTGAATTTTTTAATTTATAAAATTTTACATTTTTTAATATATAATTTTTCAAAATTGAGAATTTTTTAATTTTGCAAAATTTCGAATTTTATGAATTTTTTTAAATTTCCAAAATTTTAAAATTTTGAAATCTTAAGTTTTGAATTTTTAATTTTCAAAATTTTGTATTTTTGAAATTTGAAAATTTTGAAATTTGAATTCTTCAAAATTTGGAATTTTTAATTTTTCACAATTTTGAATTTTTCAAAATTTGGAATTTTTTAAGTTTTCATAAATATGAATTTTTGAATTCTTTAACATTTTGAATCTTTCAAAATCTTGAATTTTTTTCTTTTTTAAAATTTGGAAATTTTGAATTTTTCAAAATTTTGAATATTTGATTTTTCAATTTTTAAAATTTGAATTTCTTATTTTTCAAATTTTTCCAAATATTGAATTTTTCAAAATTTTGAATCTTCTAATAATTAAAAAGTTTGAATTTTTTACTTTTTCAAAATTTTGACATTTTGAAATATCCAAAAGTTTTATTTTTGAATTTTCCGAAATTTAAATTGTTGTATTATTCAAACTTTAGAATTTTTTAAATTTTCAAAATATTAAATTTTATAATTTTTCAAAATATTTATTTTTGAATTTTCAAATTTTGAATTTTGAATTTTAAAAATTCATGAATTTTTGAATTTTTCAAAGCTTTTAGATTTTTAATTTTTCAAAGTTTTAAATTTTTGAATTTTTCATAATTTTGAAATTTCAAAATTTTGAATTCTTGGTATTTTTGAAAATTTTGAAGTTATGAATTTTTAAAAATACTGAAATTTTATTTTTTCAAAATTTTGAAATTTTGAATTTTTGAATTTTTAAAACTTTGAATTTTTGAAAATTTCAAAATTTTGAATTATTTGATTTTTCAAAATTTTAAAATTTCTAATTTTTCAAAATTTTGAACTTTTCAATTTTTGAGAATTTTTTAATTTAAAATTTTGAATTTTTTATTTTTAAAAAAATTGAATTCTTTAATTTTTCAAAATTTCAAATTTTTTAATTTTTGAATTTTTCAAAATTTGGAATTTTTGAATATTTCAAAATTTTGAATATTTGGCTATTTCATTATTTCGAATTTTGGAATTTTTTAATTTTTCAAATTTTGAACTTTTCAATTTTACAAAATTTGAATTTTAGAATTTTCAAATTTAAAAAAAAATTTTCAAAGTTTTGAAATTTTTAATTTTTCAAAGTTTTGAATTTTTGGATTTTTTGAAAATTTTGAATTTTTGAATTTTTTAAAATTTCGAATTTTTTACATTATTCAAAATTTTTTATTTTTCAAAATTTTGAATTTTTGAATTTTTTAAAATTTTGAATTTTTCAATTTTTCAGTTTTAAACTTTAGAGTTTTTCAAAATTTTGACTTTAAATTTTTGAAATTTTTTTCAAAATCTTGAATTTTTTAATTTTCCATAATTTTGAATTTCTAAAATTTTCATTGTTTTGAATTTTTAATTTTTCAAAATTTGGAATTTTGAAAATTTCAACCATTTTGAATTTTTGAATTTTTCAAATCTTGATTTTATAATTTTTCAAAATTTCGAATTTTTAATTTTTAATTTTCAAAATTTTGAAATTTTGAATTTTCAAAATTTCGAGATTTTAATTTTTCAAAATTTCGAAAAGTTTAATTATTCAAAATTTTGTATTTTTCAAAATTTTGAATTTTTGAATATTCCAAAATTTTTGTTTTTTTTTCATTTTTCAAAGTTTTGAATTTTTTATTTTTTCAAAGTTTTGAATTTTTGAATATTTGAATTTTTCAAAATTTTCAAATTTTGGATCTTTAAATCTTTAAATTTCCGGAATTTGAATTTTTGAAATTTTGAATTTTTCAAAATTTTCAATTTTTGAATTTTTCAAATTTTTTTAATTATTTATATTTTCAGAATTATGAATTTTTCAAAATTTTTAATTTTTTAATTTTTCACAGTTTCGAATTTTTTAATTTTTCAAAATTTTGTATTTTTCAAAATTTTTAAATTTATAATTTTCTAAAGTTTTGAATTTTTTATTTTTCAAAATTTTGAAATTTTGTAATTTTTCAAAGTTTTGAATTTTTTAATTTTTCAAAATTTTAAATTTTTACTTTTTCAAAATTTTGAATTTTTCGATTATTCAAAATTTTGAATTTTTTAATTTTCTAATTTTTCAAAATTTTGAATTTTTGAATTCTTGCCTTTTTAATTTTATAGTTTTTTGAATTTTTAAATTTATGAATTTTAAATTTCTTTGAATTTTTTAATTTTTCAATATTTTAATTGTGGAATAATGGAATTATTGAATTTTTTAATTTTTAAAATTTTGAATTTTTGATTTTGGAATTTTTGAAATTTTGAAATTTTGATATTTTTAAATATTGAAATAATAACTTTTAACTTTTGAAATTTTTAAATTTCGAATTTTTGAATTCCTTAATATTTAATTTTGAAATTTTTAATTTTTAATTGTTATAATTTTTCAATTTTGGAGTTTTGAATTTTTCAATTCTTCAATTTTTCGGTTTCTTCATTTCTGAATTTTTGACAAGAGAACTTTCGTATTTTGAAATTTTGGAAATTTTGAAAATTATAATTTTTTTAAATTTAAGTATTTAATTTTTTTAATGTTTGATTCTTGAAAGTTGAATTTTTGAATCTTGAATTTTTAAATTTTTGTATTATTATAGTTTTAAGTTTTTGAATATTTGAATTGTGATTTTTTTAATATTTCAATTATTAAATTTTTTACTTTTCTATCTCTTAATTTTTGAATTTTTTAATTTTTAATTTTTCCACTACTGAAATACTTAATTCCTAAAAAGTTGAATTTTTTAAATTTTCAAATTTTGAATTTTTAAATTTTTTAGTTTTTTATTTTTTAATTCTTAAATTTTAGAATTTTTGCATTTTATAATTTTCGAATTATGGGTTGTGAATTTCTGAATTTTTTAATTTTTTAATTTTAGAATATTAGATTTTTCGAGGTTGCAAATTTTCGAATCTTGAATTTTGGAATTTTTTATTTTTGAATTTTCTAATTTTTGAGTTATTGAATTTTTGAATCTTTGAATTTTTGAAAGTTTGAATTTTTATTTTTTGATTTTTTAAATTTTTAATTCTAAATTTTTTGAACATTTTTTTGTTTTTGGATTTTTGAATATTGTAATTTTTGAATTTCGGAATTTCTGAAATATGAATTTTTGAATTTTTTAGTTTATGAATTTTGGACTATTTGTATTTTCGAAACTTTGAATTTTTTAATTTTTTGTTTTTTTTATTTTTACGTTTCTGAATTTTGGAACTTTTAAATTCTCGAATTTTTTAATTTTTGAATTATGGCTTTTTCCATTTTTAATTTTTGAAATTTATGAATTCTTTAATTTTTTAATTTTGAATTTTTGTTTTGAAGTATTGAAATTTTGAAATTTTGAATTTTTAAGTTTTCCACTTTCTGAATTTTTGAATTTTTGAAATTTTATTAATTTATGAATATTTAAATTTTTGAATATTTGAGTAGGAAATTATCAATTATGGAATTATTGAATTTTTTAATTTTTGAAATTTTGAATTATTGAATTTTTTATAATTTTTTAATTTCTTAAGTTTTTTTACTTTTTGAACATTTGAATTATTAATTTTTCAATTATTGTTTTCTTGAATTCTTGAGTTCTTGAATTTTTTAATTTTTGAATTACGGCATTTTTAGTTTTTGAATATTTGAATTCTTGAATTTCTAGTCTTTTCAATTTCTGAATTTTTTAAAATTTGAATTTTTGAATTCCTGAATTTTTTAATTTTTTAATTTTAAAATATTATAAATATTTAATTTTTAAATTTTTTAATTTTTAATATTTTATTTTTTAATTTTTGTATTGGTGAAATTTGAAATTTTGATATTTTTTAATTTTAAATTTTTAAACTTTTAAATTTTTGAATTTTTGGTTTTCGAATTTTTAATTTTAAAATCTTTGCATTTGTGAATTTCAAAAATTTGAATTTATGAATATTAGAAATATTTCAATTTTTATTTTATAATTTTTTATTTTTTAATTTTTTTAATTTTTTAAGTATGAATTTTTTAATTTTTGCTTTATTAAATTTTGTAATATTTTAATTTATGAAATTTTGAAATTTTTTAATTTATTAATTTTAGTGTTTCTAAATTTTAAAATTTTGAAATTTTTTAATTTTTTAATCATAGATTTTATGAATTTCTGAATTTCTAAATTTATTAATTTCTTAATTTTTGGATTATTGAATTTTTAATCTCTTCATTTTTAGTTTTTCTAATTTTGAATTTTTGGAATTTTGAATTTTTATAGATTTGGAGTTTCTGATTTTTTGAGTTTATGAATTTTTCAATTTTTTAACTTAGAATATTTTAATATTTAATTTCTTGAAATTTTTTACTTTTTGTGTTTTTGAATTTTTAGATTTATGAAATTTAAATTTTTTAATTTTTAAATATTGAATTTTTGAAATTTTGAATTTTTGAATTAGGGAATTTTTTAATTATTGAATTTTCGAAAATTTGAAATTCAAAATTTTTTTTGAATTTTTAAATTTATGAATTTTTGAAATTTTGAATTTCAGAATTCTTTAATTTTTTAATATTGCCTTTTTAATTTTATAGTTTCTTGAATTTTTGATAATTATTTATTTTATAGATTTGGAATTTTTTAATTTTATAATTGTGGAATTGTGGAAGTATTGAATTTTTAAATTTTTTAATTTTGAATTTTTTATTTTTGAATTTTTGAAATTTTGATGCTATGAAATATTAAAATTTTGAATGTTTTAATTTTTGAGTTTTTGAGTTTTTGAATTTTTGAATGTTAGAATTATTAATATTTAAATTTTTCAATTTTTCAATTTTGGAATTTCGAATTTTTCAATTCTTGAATTTTTCGGTTTTTAATTTCAGAATTTTTGAAAAGTGAACTTACGAATTTTTTAATTTTTGAATTTTAGAAATTTTTAATTTTATAATTCTTTAATTTTTTAATTTTTAAGTATTTAATATTTTGGATATTTGATTTCGTGACATTTGAATTTTTTAATCTTGAATTTTTCAATTTTTTAATTATTACAATTTTAAATTTCTGAATTTCTGAATATTTAATTTTTGAATTTTTGAATATTTCAATTATTAATTTTTTTTCTTTTTTAATTCCTAAATTTTTTAATTTTTTAATTTCTTAAATTTTTTATTTTTAAGTTTAATAGTTTTGGGATTTTTAATTTTTGAATTATGGGTTGTGATTTTCTGAATTTTTTAATTTTAGAATTTTAGGGGTTTCGAATTTTCTAATTTTGAATTTTTTAATTTTTTAATTTTTGAGTTATTGAATTTTTTAATTTTTTAATTTCTGAATTTTTGAATTTTTTAATTTTTGTATTTCGGAATTTCTGCAATTTTGAATTTTTGAATTTTGAATTTTTTACTATTTTAATTTTCGAAAATTTGAATTTTTGAATTTTGTGTTTTTTAATTTCTCAATTTTTAAATTTCTGAATTTTGGAATTTTTGAATTTTAATTGTTGAATTATGGCTTTTTGTATTTTTGAAGTTTATGAATTCTTCAATTTTTAAATTTTGAATTTTTGAATTTTTATAAGGGATTATGAATTTACTGAATTTTTTATTTTGTAGTTCTGAAGTTTCGAAATTTTGAATTTTTTGAAATTTTGAAATTGTGAATTTTTGAGTTCTTGAATTTTGTAATTTTTTTAATTTTTGAAAGTTGGAATTTTAATAATTCATGAATTTTTTAATATTTGAGCTTTGGAAATTTTCAATTATGGAATTATGAAATTATTGAATTTTTGAATTTTTGATTATTGAATATTTTTTGTTTTTTCAATTTCTTTAATTTTTTAAGTTTTGAATTTTTTAATATTTGAATTATTTGATTTTTGAATTTTTCTTTCTTGAATTCTTGAGTTCTTGAATTTTTAAATTTTGGAATTTCGGAATTCTTGAATTTTGGAATTTTTTAATTTTTGAAGTTTTAAAAATTATATAACCTTTCATTTTTTAAGTTTTAATATTTTAATTTCTAATTTTTGAATTCATAAAATTTGAATTTTTGAAATTTTGAATTTTTAAATTTTTCAAATTTGAATTCTTCTATTTTGAATTTTTTAGTTTTTCAATTTTTGAATTTTTGAATTTTAAAAATTTGCATTTTTCAATTTTTGAATAATAGAAATATTAAATTTTTAATTTTCTAATTCTTTAATTTTTTAAGTTTTTAATTTTAAAATTTTTCAGTTTTTGAATTTTTTAATTTTTGAAAATTTGAATTTATAAAATTTTTAATTTTTAAATTTTTTAAATTTTTAATTTTTAAATTTTTAAATTTTAGAATTTTTGCATTTTTTATTTTAAATTACGGATTTTTAATTTCCGAATTTTTTAATTCTAGAATTTTCTAGTTTTCGAAATTTCGAAATTTTATTTTTTTAATTAGTGAGTTTTTAATTATTGAATTTTTAAATTTTTGAATATTTGAATTTTTGAATTTCTGCAATTTTGAAATTATAAATTCTTGAATTTTAGAAACCTAGAAATTATTTAATTTTTTAATTTTAAAAGTTTAGATTTTTTATTTTTTATTTTTATAATTTTGAATCTTCGAATTTTTTAATTTTTGATTGATAAAGTTTTTTAATTTTTGAGTTTTCTGAATTTTTTAAATTTATGAATTTTTTTATTTTTGAATTTCAGAATTTTTTAATTTTTTACATTTGAATTTTTATATTTGAATTTTTGAAATTTCAAATTTTATAATTTTTGTATTTTTAAAATTTTAAATTTTTTAATTATTGAACTTTTGAATTTTTGAATTTTCGAATTTTGAATTTTTGAATTTTTACTTTTTGAATTCTTGAATTTTTTAGTTTTGAAGTTTTTAATTTTTGAATTTTATTAATTTATGAATTTTTATATTTTACAAATTTTAGAATTTTGGAAATGTTGGTTTCTTAATTTTTTAATTATTGACTTTTGTATTTTTTGAATTTTTAAATTTTAATTTTTTTAATTTGTTTGAATTTCAAATTGTTGAATTCTTTATTTCTTGAATTTTTTAATTTTTCAATTTTTTAATTTTCGAAGTTTTGAATTTTTTAATTTTTTGAATTTTAATACTTTGAATTTTAGAGTTTTTCAGTTTTTGAATTTTTGAGTTTGTGAATTAGTTGGATTTCTGAATTCATAAAATTTGAATTTTTGAATTTTTAATTTTAAAATTTTTTAATTATTCAATTTTGAATTTTTGAATTTTTGAAATTTGAATTTTTTAATTTATGAACTTTTGAATTTTTGAATTACTATATTTTTCTATTTTTTAATTTTTAAAATTTTTAATTTTTTTAATTTTTTAATTTGTGTCTTTTTTAATTTTTTAATTTTGAAATTTTTTAATTTTTTAATTCATGAATTTTTTAAATTTTTAATCTCTGTGTTTCTGAATTTCTGAGTTTCTTAGAATTCCAAAATTCCAAAATTCACAAATTACAAAATTCGAAAATTCAAAAAATCCAATATTTCCAATTTCAAAAATTCCAAAATTCGAATAGCCCAAAATTCCAAAATAGCTAAATTCCAATACGCCAAAAGTCAAAAATCCAAATTTCCAAAATTCCAAAATTAAAAACCTCAAAAAATTCCAAAGCTCAAAAATTCAAAACTTCAAAGAGTTTAAAATTCCAAAAGTCAAAAATTCAAATTCCAAATTTCCAAAATAAAAATTCAAAATTCAAAAACGCAAAATTCCCAAAGTCCTAAATTCCAGAATTTCAAAATTACAAAATTACAAATTTACAAAATTACAAAATAAAATCTCAAAATTCAAAAAATCCAAATTTCCGAAATTCTAATTTCCCAAAAATCCATTCTTCCAAAATTCCAAAATTCCAAAAGACTAAAATTCCAAAATTTCCTAAGTCCAAAATTCCAATATTTCAACTTCCAAAATTCCAAAATTCCATAATTCCAAAGGTCCCAAAGTCCAAAATTCCAAAGGTCCAAAAGTCCAATGGTCCAAAATACCAAAATTCCCAAATTGAAAACGTCCAAAAGTTCAAAATTCCAAAAGTCCAAAAGTGCAATTGTCGAAAGTTCCAATAGTCCAAAGGTTCAAATGTCCAAAGATTCAAAATTCTAAAATTCAAAAGGTCCAAAATTCCTCAAGTCCAAAGTTCCCAATTCCAAAGGTCCAAAATTTAAAAATTCCAAAATTCCAAAGGTCAAAATGTGCAAAGATCCATAGGTCCAATAGTCCAAGTGTCCAAATTCCAAAATTCAAACTTTCCAAAACTCCAAAATTCCATATTTCCAAATTCCGAATGTCCAAAATTCAAAATTCATAACTTTCAAAGTTCCAAAATTCCCAAAGTCCAAAATTTCAAAATTAGAATATTCCGAATTCTAAAATTAAAAAATTACAAAATTCCAAAATTTCAAAATTCCAAAATTCTAAAATTCAAAAAGGCCAAAGGTCCAAATGTCCAAAATTCCAAAAGCACAAAATTCCAAAAGTCCAATAGTCCAAAAGTACAAAATTCCAAAAGTCCAAATGTCCAAAGGCCCAAAACTCCAAAATTGTTTGTGTGTGTGTCAGTTATTGTGTGTGCTTGTGTGCGTGTGAGTGTATGTTCGTGTGTGTGGGTGCGTGTGTGTGTGTGTGTGCGTGTGCGTGAGTGTGTGTTTCCATGTGTTTGCGTGTGTGTGTGTGTATGTGTGCGTGTGCGTGTGTGTGAGTGTATGTTGTGTTTTAGTGTGTGTGTGCTCCTGTGTGTGCATGCGTATGTGTGCGTGTGTCTGCTTGCGTGTGTACATGCGTGTGTATGTGTGCGTGTGTGCGTGTGTCTGCGTGCGTGTGTGCGTGCGTGTTCGTGCGTGTTTCTTCGTGCGTTTGAGTGTCGGTGTGCGTGTGTTCGTGTGTGGGTGTGTGCGTGTGTGCGCGCGTCAGTGTGTGTTCGCGTGGGTGTGCATGGGTGTTTGTGCGCGCGTGCATGTGTGTATGTATGTGTGTGTGTGCGCATGCGCGTGTGTGTGTACGTGAGTGTTCATGCGTGTGTGGGTATGCGTGTGCATGTACGTGTGTGTGTGTGCGGGTGTGTTTGTGAGCGTGTGTGTTCATGGTGTGTGCGTGCGCGTGTCTAGGTGTGAGTGGGTGTTTGCGTGTGCGTGTGTACATGGGTGTGTGGGTGTTTTTGTGTTTGCATGTGTGTGTGCGTGTGGGTGAGTGTGTGCGTGCTTGCTTGCTTGCGTTTTACGTGCGTATGTACGTGTGTACGAGAGCGCGCGTGTGAGTTCTTGCGCGTGCGCCTGCGTGTGGGTTCGTATGCGTGTGTGTGTGTATGTGCGTGTGTCTGTGTGTGTGTGTTCGTGTGTGGGTTTGCTCGCGCGTGTGTATTAATGTGCGTTTGCGTGATTGCTTTGTGTGTGTGCGTGTGTGTCTGACCGTGTGTGCGTGTGTGTTTGTACGTGTGTATGTGTGTTTGTGTGTGTGAGTGTATGTGCGTGTGTGTGCGTATGTGTGCGTGGGTGTTTGTGTTTGTGCGCGCGCGTGTGTGTGAGGTGCGTGCCTGAGTGCGACTGTGTTTGCGCGCTCGCGTGCGTGTGCGTGTGTTCATGCGTGTGTGCGTGCTTGTGTCCGTGCGTGTGAGCGTGTGTGCATTTGTGTCTGTGTGTGGGGGTATGTGGATAAGTGAGTGTGTTTGCGTGCGTGAGTTTGTGGGTGTGTGTGCGTACACACTCACAGATACACACAGCCACACACCCACACCCACACACAAGCACGCATAAACAAACGCACGCACATACGCACATACACGCGCGCAACCACAAACGCAAACACACGCTCAAACACATAACAAAAACAAGCACATATGCACAAACGCACGCACGCCCACGCACGCAAGCACACACATATTCACACATACCCACCCAACCACACACACGCGCACACACACGCACACGCACGCAACCGCACGCGCAAACACAAGGAAACAAATACGCACACAACCTCATACACTCTAACACAAGAGCAAGGGCGCACGCACACACAAACACGCACACACGCGCACAAGCAAACACACACACGCACACCAAACACACAAACACACCCTTTCAAACACAAGCACGCGCACGAACGCACACACGCGCATACATATACACACGCACACACAAACACATGCACACGCATAGACACGCATCCACACACACCCACACATACATACAAACAAGCAAGCAAGCACGCGCGCGCACGCACACACCCACCCACGCACAATAAAAGCTCACACGCGCACACGCACGTACGCACGCACATACACATCCACAACCACACACAACACACACGCACGCACGCACAAACATGCACGCACGCAAACAAGTACACAAGCGCGCACACACGCAAGCGTGCAAACGCGCGCACACAAAAAACGCACACGCGCGCGTACAAACATAAACAGGCTTGCGCACACACGCACCAACAAACGACAAACGCACGCACGCAAACACTCACACCCACACACACACCGACGCACACACCCACACACGCAAGAGCACAAAAGCACGTATACACGGTCGCGCGCGGGCCCACACACGTGCGCACACGCGCGAACACACACACACGTAAACACCCACACACACATACACGCACGCACACACCCAAAACCACATGCACGCACACACACATGCGCGCACATGCACATACACGCACACAAACTCACGCAAGCACACACAAAAACACACACGCCCACACACGCACACGCGCGCGGTAGCACACACATACAAGCACGCACACACGAACACAAACACAGGCACAAGCACACGCACACATAAACACACACGCAAACACGCACGTACACACACGCACACAAGCACGCATAAACAACCACGCGTGCGCGAACACACAGACCCACACACAGACAAACGCGCACGTATGCACGCACACACAAACACCCGCACACGTACCCACACACGTACCCAAACACGCACACACACGCAAACACACGCAACACGAACACACATCCACACACACGCACCCACAAACACGCTTGCAAGCACACGCGCGCGCGCACACACACCCACACACACTAACACACGCACGCACACATAAGCACTCGCACACATACATACACGCACGCACATACAAATACACACACAAACGCACGCACGCGCGCACACATTCACACAAACGAAAATACACCCACACACACACAAACACACATGCGCACACGCACACACGCAAAAATACACGCACTCACGCACACAAACGCACACGTGCGCGCGCACGCACACACCTACACACACTCCCACCTACCCACCCACACACGCACACACGCTCGCGCCCACACACGCTCACACACGCGCGCGCACAAACACGTACCCACACCTGCACGCACTCATGAACACACACGCACACTTGCAAACACACACGCACAAACACGAACACGCACGCACGCACTGAAGCACACACGCACACACACACCCACACAAATCCCACACGCGCGCACAAAAACAACCAAACATGCGTGCACGCACGCACACACAGGCACTCGAGCACGCACACACCCGTACTCACGCACACACACTCAAACGCACATACTTACGCACGCACCCACACAATCACACACAGACCCACATACAAACACCCACACACGCACACATACACACCCACACACGCACACATACACACCCACACACGCACACATACACACCCACAAACACACGAACTCACACACGCATGAGCACACAATCACGCGCAAACCCACACACCCACATACGAACACACGCACACATACACGCACGCACACACACATAAACACACCCACCAACCAAACGCGCGCGCACACCCTCACATGAAGGCACACGCAAGCACGAACACACACGCACGCACACACACGCATAGACACGTACACACATATTCAATAACGCGAATGCACAAAAACACATCCACACACCCACACGCTCGCATGCACGCGCGCACGAACAATCACAAGCAAACATCCACACAAACACGCACACACACCTACACAAACAGGAACACACACATGCGCACACATAGACAAATACACGCACGCACACACACATATACGCACACACTACCCAACGACCCACACAGACACATACACACTCACCCAACCAACTACACACAATAAACACATGCACACAAATGCACACACGAACGCACGTACATATACACACACGCACGCACTTACAAACACGCACACATGCACACACACGCGCACACATATGCACACAGGCATATAAACACACGCACACACATATACACACACACCCACATACAAACACCCACACACGCACGCATACTCACGCACGCGCGCATGCGCACATACACGAAAGCAAACAAGCGAACACACAAGCACTCACGCACAAAACCACCCACACACACTTACACACACACGCACGCAAGCACACGTACACACGCACGCACGAACATCCCATACACCGACGCGTACATACACGCACGCGCGCACACAAACAGACGCACACGCGCGCGCGCACACAAAGGCACATACGAACACACGTACATGCACGTACACACGCGCGCGCACACAAACACCACACAAACACACGCACACGGCCACACACGCTCGCAAGCACACATGCAAACACAAGAACACACATACACACACGCGCACTCACACACACGCGCGCGCAAACATACACACGCCCACACGCACACAAACATGCGCACCCACACCCACATACAACCACACACACGCACACACACACAAAAATATACACAGACGCAGACGCACGCACGCAAGCACACACGCGCACGCAAACTCACCCACGTGAATAAGCACACGCACGCACATATATGCGCGCTTGCACACAATCATCCACACACGCACACACACAAAAACCCACACACTCACCCGCATACCCACACCCACACACACGCACGAGCACACACGCACACACGTCAACATACACACACGAACACAAACACACACATACACGCACGCGCGCACACACGCACACAAAAACTAACACACGCACGCACACGTGCACAAACACACACGCGCGCACACGCACACAACACGAACAAGCACGCACACGCTCACGCAGGCACACACGCACGAACACACGCAAACTCACGCACGCACACACATGAAAAACATACGAACACACACAAAAACACCCACACACACGCACGCTCACAAGCACACGCGCGTGCGCACAACCACCCATACACAAGCACGCACGCACACACAGCCACACATGCGAACACACACACGCATGCACACATGCACACACGCACGCGCACAATCACTCACAACGCGCGCGCGCATGGACGAACATTCACACGCACCCGCAAACGCACGCACGCGCACGCACACGCTAACAAACACGCACTCACACAAACACACGCACGCATGCACGCGTACACACTCCCACACGCACGCAAACGCGCGCGCACATACACCCACAAACACGCGAACAAACACAAAAAACACAGAAGCGGACGCACGCACACGTCGCGCGCATACGCACACGCACGCACACACATGCGTGCGCATGCACACAAACACACACACGTAGCAAACACAAACCCACACACACGCCCCATACACAGCCACACACACGCACGCGCACACACAAGCAAACACACAAAAACACATGCACACCCACGCACACGCATGTACCATGCACACGCGCACAAACACGCGAACACACACACAAAACCCCACACACAAATGCACGCTTACACGCACGCGCGCACACACACAAACACCCATACACATATACACGTACACACGCACACACGCTCGCACACAGCCACACACCCACGAACACACACGCACGCACACACGCGCACAGACTCGCGCGCTCACACAAGCATGCACACCCACACGCATCCAAATACACACGCACCTGCACACGTACGCGCACACACCCACACACATATACACATACATGCACGCACACACGCACAAACACAGGAACACACGCACACGTAAACACACGCACGCACAAACAAACCTACACACCCCGAACACACAAACACATGCATACACGCAACCCACGCACGCGCACACGTGCGCACACACCCACGAACGCACACACACTCACGCACACATAAACCCTCCTACACACACACACCCACATCCTACATGGCCTGAAAAACTTAATTGCCCAAGGAACCTGTACAACCTAAGCAAAGGATATTTCAGCAACAGAACAGCGGTACTGACTATGATCAATGTTAGCGAAACGAGAAGAATTACAAAAGGTTGTCCACAGGGCTCGTGTTGTGGGCCTGGTTTTTGGAACGTGCTATACAATTCTTTATTGAAGTTAGAATTAACAAACCACTCACAAGCAATAGCTTTCGCCGATGATCTGATTGTACTAACTAGAGGAGATACAGTTGTGGAAGCAGAAAACTACATGAACATAGAAATGAAAATAATGGAATGGGCAACAAATAGACTAATGTTTAGATAGTAAACTGACATTTAGAGACCACATTAACCACATAGAAGAAAAATGCTTAAAACTAATATTCTCACTATCCAGATCGGCCAAAATAACATGGGGACTGAAACAAGAGGCGATGAAAACTATATATAGGAGGAAT
>Ga0123357_10004293_pt1 | contig 16681 bp, 9 predicted proteins | sample TergutEmb28metaG_FD_89873 | JGI IMG/M metagenome (GOLD analysis project Ga0123357, IMG submission 89873) | Embiratermes neotenicus P4 segment gut microbial communities from Petit-Saut dam, French Guiana - Emb289 P4 | ecosystem: Host-associated > Arthropoda: Insects > Digestive system > Gut ... | reverse complement strand
GGAGTCCCAAGGGAACTACTTTGAGGGTGATAAGGTGTCCAACGCTCCAAGTAAGCCAGTTTCTTTTTCCCGGCCAAAGGTCGGATACTTTTCTAACAGACCATGTATAATAAAATACAGGAATGCAGCAAGTTCCTCTGAAAGCTATGTGTACAAGCCAGTTAATGAAATGAAAGTAAAGTGTCATTATGAGAGATTCTCATGAGATTTATATTACAGCTATGAAAGAACACTGATTTTGGAAGCTAGTCTCAATCCTTGCATTACAACTAGCTTATTTTAATGATTCAGCCACATTAAGTTCTCCCATGTCCCCATTCCACCTGAAAACAGTGGCAAATCTCACCTCCAAAAAGCCTGAAACAATGGACAATGTTCAAAATTTCAGTAATTAACAGAGGAAAGGGACAACATTGTCCCTTCCAATGTACATTCCTTTTGTCCAAAAGGGAAGGCACTGTCCCACAGTGGGAATTTAAATTAAACAGTGCTCTGACTGCGGCATAAGATTGGAATTAGAAGATCATCCCAGATGTAGGCTTTCACATCGAAGCAGAACTGCCTTATTGAAACTCACTGTGGAATACGAGGGTATAATATGACATTAACAAATACTGCTCATGCCACTTCTGTTCCAACACACTGCAGAAAGGATCCATTTGAATTTCATAACATTCTCAAGAAAATTTAATCAATATCTGTTTGTACTGGTATTTGTCAACAGTTTAATGAAGCCACAAGTTACACAGACTATAAAGCGCTGAATGATTGGACGATAATAACTGATAAGAATGTGGAAAGGAAGAGTTATGGCCTAATTTAGGGCACAGTCAGGGTGTTTGTAAGGAGGGAAAGAACTCCACAGGCAGGACAGCAGGTGCTCTTGTTGAGGTCTGAATTAGACACCTTCAAGATACAAGACAGATGTGTTATCATTAAGCCAAATTGCTCAGTAAGATATGCTTATGAAGATCTTGATAGACTCATATAGATGTATGTGGGCAAACAAACACCACACAGTAAAGCTTTTCCCATTTTATTGGAAATACCACCCTACAACACAAATTTTAATATATATAATTTTTATAATATGTGCTCACTTGTTCTGTTTTTCAGTTGTTTCTTCTTCGTGGTCAGAGATGGAAGCACCATTTCCTGGTACTCGCTCAACTTCTTCTTTCAGATTTGGATTTGATGCTCCATCTGGGTGTCGCAATGATGAGATATTAAAGCCACTTCCTGCAGTTACCAAAAAAAATCACCTTACAAATCAGAACACACAAACATTTTTATGAAGCTGGAAGTAAGTATGACATTTCGGTGGCAATGATCTCTATGTTATTTATTTATGTATTTATTTATTTATTCCTCGTAAGTTGTAACCATCATACCAAAGCATCCCTTCATGTACAAGCATTTGGGATCTGAGATTTGAGGCCTTCATGGTGACAATGCAACTTAACCTTTCAGTGATGTTGGGGTTTCAATTCTATCTACTGCCCAGGAAATAAGAAGGGTTTAAACTGAATTCCCTGAAGTGCAGTCACTCAGTACAGTGCACAGAGGCCAGCATTAAAGGGCTGTCATGTTCTGGGTTATGATACTGTGCAGTCTGGTAGGTGGTTATCAGAATTTCAGAAGAACCTGCTACCTCTCTACCTCTCCAAATTGTTGATATCCATCTACCAAACTACATGGTGTCACATCTCAGAAGACAGTGATTCTGATTTATGACTTCACTACTCAATGCATGACAGATAAATATTTCCTTAAAATGATAATATTAAATAACACAAACAGACACAATATACTAAATTCACTCACTAGAGAATCGGTGGTTTATAGAATCGCAGAACACTGATCCAAGCGGACGGTGGACAGGTTCGTGTTCCCTGGTCTTTGTAGTTAACAGAGGGTGGTACCAGCTGTGGCCAAAACTCATTTTACAGTTGTCACAGATTTTAGCTTGGTTCTGGTGTAGGGGTCGATGAGGATTATAAGCTGGTTCACTATAGATGCTACTACCACCGGTACCTGCACCAGTACCTGTATAGGTGTTTTCGGGACCACCAGAACCATACAACATGTCACACATGGAGAGGGACTGACATCTGGACGGAGGACGATATTGGAGGGGAGGGCTGAAAGTTGATGACAGTGTCTTTGTAACATTTGCTCTGGCAAGTTTTGTCTTGTACATCTCATGTAGTCTTGCTAGTTGTTCAAATTTAGTCTGATTAGATATGAGATCTGATGTTCGCTGCTTGGTTTCACTGCTACCATCATCATATAACCTCAGCTCTGTCTGACCAATGTAATCATCTGGCAGCTCATACAGACTGTATGGTCGGTGATTAGGGAAGGTCCCCTCTGTTTGACCAAACTGATGGCGAGGCAGCATCCGCTCCAGGTCTGTCACTACAGACATTGAGTCTGGAATAACAAAAATCACATTATCACAAGTCTTAAGTGCACTTTAATTTTGCAAGATTTGGGTTTCTCACAGTGGGGCTAAATGAAATTCAAGTATATTTGGGTGCTGTAATGTGTCAATTAATAAAAAGTTACCCAGGTTTTGAAAGATTACAGTGCCTTTACATTCTGGATCACTCTTCTTGGGTAGCTCTACCCTGAAGATAAAGGTATCCTAATAATTGTGCATGATGGGAACTTTTTCCCAATTGACACAGCTTAACACTTAAACTTTCAAAGAACTTTCAGCATCAAAACATGGAACATGTTTCATACATTATTTTACACTTGATGACAGATATTTGATTGCTTTAAGGCTTCTTTATATGACACACTGCCTGCCCTTGTAACTACATTTCAATTGAAGGTAGTCTTGGTATTGTTCTATTATTTCCTTTTAATTCCACATAAAATCATCCTTTGCTCATAAGAAGACCACATAAGTGAAAGATGATGTCATCTACACATGACGTGAAACACTAGAACAGTCTCAGAGTAAACTTTCAATTGTATCTGAGATGTGGAATGGAACTTTGGATAGAGGAGCGGACGATGACTCAAAAACAAAGTTAGATAAGAGTAGGTGAAATTTTTAAGTTCAAATAATAAGAAAAAAAAATTGAATAGGTAACACACAATGTATGATGGAAAGGACAAGGTGAAATAAGAAGTGGTGATTACATAGTGTATTATTCCGGAGGTGAACGGGCTGAAAAAAGTGTGGCAATAGTGGTGCATAAAAGTGTAGTGAGAAGTGTTGTTAAGAAGTTTGTTTATAATAACAGAATCATTGCTATTAAATGACAGGCAGAGCTGATAAATATTTTGATGATGCAAGTGTACATGCCAACATCGGAGCATGAAGATGATGAAGTGGAAGAGTTGTATGATGTAATTGAAGAAATTCTTGAAGAAGATGGTAAGGGTGACAAAAACACCATCATACTGGGGGACTGGAATAGTGTTGTTGGAGATGAATCATACAGGAACATTGTTGGACCACATGGCCTAGGAAGAGGTCAAATGCTTATTAATTTTTGTGAAAGAAATGGACAGATTGTCACCAACACATGGTTCAGAATGCCTAAGAGAAGACTGAATGCATGGAAGGCACCAGGAGATCAGAGTCGACATCTGTTGGACTACATGCTTGTGAAACATAGATTCAGAAACAGTGTGAAGGATGTGCAGACACTGTCTGGGGCAGATATTGACTCAGACCACAACTTACTAGTTGCCAAGATCCTTGTGAAACATAGATTCAGAAAACAGTGTGAAGGATGTGCAGATACTGCCTGGGGCAGATATTGACTCTGACCACAACTTACTAGTTGCCAAGATCTGCACCAAATTGAAGAAAATTGTAAGGTTCCAAAAGAGAAGACCACAATGGGATTTGGAGAAATTATATGCTCAACGACAAAGAGTGCAGGATACTCTAGAAGAGAAACTTGGTGCAATTGGATGTGACAGTGTGAATGTCGAAGTGCAGGGGAACAATGTGTGTTAGATACTATCAGTGGTCTGGTTGGGAAAGTTGAGAAGAGAGCAAGAAAACCATGGATTACACAGGAAATGATCAGTAAAATGGATGAAAGAAGGAAATGTAAGAATGTCAACACCAAAGAAAGCAGGAAGAACCACAGGAGGCTGAGGAATGAATTGAAAAGAGCCACAGATAATGTCAAAAAGTAATATCTTGAGAACATATGCAATGATATTATGGAATTTCAAAGAACAGGGCCCTATGATTTGATGTACAGAAAGACAGAAGAACTAGGCTGGAAGGAGACCCAAGGGATTCAAAATATTGGCATTGAAGACTCCCAAGGGAATAGAATAGTAGAGCAAAGTCAAGTGCTAAAAATTTGGGAGAATTATATTACAGAACTATGTGATCGACCTAATCAACCAGAAACCCTAGAAGTTGAACATGAAGAGGAAGTAGATACAGAACAGAAAAGCCCATATATTTTGCAAAGTGAAGTGGAAAAAGCCATCAAGGAAATGAGGAATAAGAAGGCTACAGGTGATGATGATGTACCTGGAGATGTGCTCAAATTATTGGGAGAAGGTGGTTTGAAAATAATGACGAAATTCATCAACACCATTTATGAAAGTGGAGAGTGGCCCAAGGACTTTGCGGAAGTTACAATAATCGCCTTAAAGAAGAAGCCACAAGCTACAAAATGCAGTGACCATTGTACAATCAGCTTTATCGCGCATACAGCAAAGATAGTAACAAAGATACTTAGAAGAAGAATTGAAAAGAAAATTGAGGATGTACTTGGAGAAGATCAGTTTGGATTTAGAAGAGGAAAAGGAACTAGGGATGCAATTGGGATGCTGAGAATAATATTGGATCAAACCTTGGAGATAGATGAGGAACTATGTGTTTGCTTCACAGACTGGCAGAAGGCATTTGACCGAGTCAACTGGACCAAATTAATGCAGATCCTAAAGGGAACTGGTATGGAATGGCATGAAAGAAGATTGATTAGCAACTTGTACATGGCTCAGAGTGTTAAAGTGTGATTGAACCGAGGGTAGACAAGAAGTGTGAAGATAGGAAGAGGAGTTAGACAAGGATGCTGTTTGTTACCAATTCTGTTCAACTTCTACAGCGAATGCCTTACCAAGGAAGCTCTGGAAGGGTTTGGAGACTTCACACTGTGAAATATGCAGATGACCTTGTGCTACTGGCTAAGGAAGAAAAGATGCTACAGGACATGATTGATAAACTAAATGAAAATGAAGGATGTTATGGAATGGAAATTAATGTGGAAAAAACAAAAGTAATGAGAATTTCAAGACAACCATTCCCAGTATACATTATGATAAACCAAGAACAACTAGAGAATGTGGAATGTTTTAAATATTTGGATAGCAGTTTAACAAATGATGGAAGATGTACTTGTGAAATTAAATGTAGCATTGCTATGGTTAAAGCTGCATTCAACAAGATGAAGGCTCTTTTTACTAGCACACTGGACTTGAAATTGAGGAAAAAGCTAGCGAAATGCTACATTTGGAGCATAGCTTTATATGGTGCTGAAACCTGGATGCTTTGGGCAGTAGATCAGAAACACCTGAAAATTTTGAAATGTGATACTGGAGAAGGATGGAAAAGATCAGTTGGACCGATCATGTGAGAAATGAAGAAGTATTACTTAGAGTCAAGGAGCAGAGGAATATCCTACATGAAATAAATAAACGGAAAGCTAACTGCATTGGTCGCATTTTGCGTAGAAACTGCTTTCTACAATGGGTTATTGAAGGAAAGATGGAGGATAGAAGTGACAGGAAGATGAGGAAGATGTAGGAAGCTACTGGATGACCTTAAGGGAAGGAGAGGATACTCTCATATGAAGGAGGAAGCTCTAGATCACACTATGTGGAGACCTCACTTTGAAAGAGGCTTCGGACCTGTCGTAAGACAAACTACTAAATGAATGAATGAATGAATGAATGAATGAACATGTAATGCAGCATTTACTGAATCCGTGTAAAAAATATAAGCATTACAGCATTAAATCAATTACTATGTTTACTGCAACAAACAAATGACAGGCTATGTAACCACATTTCGTACCAGTGAATGTCGAGACCACTGTCAGATTCTCTTGGCTCAGGATTCGTAAAGGATGTTCCTCGTTGCTCTCCTGATCCACTTCTGGCAGTGGGTTCTCCATTTCGCCCATGCACAGTGCAATGTCCTCCTCTGTAACCTGCACCACAACATGGCAGTTGTTCAATGTTAGTCTAACATATACATGCTACAACTACTAACAAACTCCATCTTTAGAAGCTAACAGTTGCTCAGCACATCAAATGGAACATGAAAGCCCATTATTCTGGTCACAATCATCTGCCCTGTCTGAAACCCACTGTGACATTGTGTAACATGTCAGTATTTTATGGTGGCAGTAGCGAGCATCCCACCCAACCTCAATCTGGATGACCACTACCTGTCAGTTTTCCATAACTGTTTATTTAATGTCTCCATGATTATGGAGTTTAAATTACAAATACTCCCTAGTACAAAGAAGTTATAAATTTAAATTCACTAAAAAGCACTCTAATGATATGGTACATAGGGGTGTGAAACATGAGGAATTAAAGGTCAGTAAAATGCACATACATTGACATAAAAGTTTCAATATATCCACATCTACCCTCTGTCTGTAAGCCAAGATTTGCCATAGAGTAGTGACAAACTAACAAATAAGTATAAGCAATGTATGGCAGCGGGGACAGGTCAGTCAATACAGTAACAAGGCCACAGGGTGGATGGCCAGGGAATCGGCATAAAATTAACAGCAGGAGCAGATACTTTTCTCACCTTCACAGCACTAAGAAAGAGGTCCAGAAACCACCCGGCCTACTATCCAATGGGCACTGCAAGCCCTTTGACTAGGGGTAAAGCAACCAGCACGTGAAGCTGACAGCTTGGCTACAGTCAGTACCAACATTAACAAGACACACAGCTGCACCTCTTCTTCTTCTTCTTCACAAGTGTTTAATGTTTGGTGTTGAATTAAGCATAGGGTTGACTTTACAGTATATAAACAATTTAGTGACTTTACATTCAGGAAGACAAGAATGAGATGTGGTTGATTTTTCCAGATTAAAATGTCTGTTTTTAATAACGTACATTCCGTGCAACATATTTTTACCACCTTTTTATCCACCGACTGTCATGCATGGCACTGTGGTTCTTCATGTACATATTAGTTCTTGCTCCTACACAATTTGGTGTGTACTAGCACCTTCTTCAGGGAGACTCCACCTTTGTTGTTTACATATTTTGTGTGTTGGGCATTCACTGTTTGAACTGAGGCTCCCTAAACATGGTGTTAATAAACACCGAAACGCATAGGAGCAAGTAACAATATGTAACTGAAGAACCACAGTGCAGTGCACTACAGTTGGTAGACAAAAAGGTGGTATAAAATATCTTATGCCATCCCAATTGCTATGTTTTACTTGTCCCTTGCATTTTAGTCCTTGTTACCACATTAAAAGACCAAAATACCTTTAGAATATTCATACACCCATAGCTGTGGTTGGGTTGTCAATTACAAATAATAATGCAATAGAATAAAGGTATGGGATCTTTTATTTTGTATCCAGAAAGTGCCCAAATCCAGCTACATGGTGGAAAAAGTAAATTTAAAACTAGTGCTAAGTAATCACAAATTCACTGGGCATTCCTGCTCATAACTTTAAAGTTGGTGCCTTGTAATCAATGTTAACCAATGCAACACACTTTCCTTTTGAAGGAAGAAATATTCATTGTTTTAATTTTTTGCAATGTTGTCCAATTAAAAAAAAAACTCTTATTCTGAAAACCACAAGTCCAAAACATTATGGATAAAAGACTCTGTACCTGCACAACAACAATAGATGAACATCAGTGTAATGTTTAGTTTTCCTGCTCTTCATTTTACTGTAATGTTTACTCAATACAAAGTATTTTCTATTGGTGTAGAGCCACCATTTACAAACCAAATAAAGTGTTCAATGAGTCTAAGTGACATAAATCACACACAGCATGGAAAGGGTCATGAATATTAAGAAGGGATGGGCATATACTTATGTATCACAGAGGAAACAAGAAATATATATAAACTGAAGGTTGGTAAACTACACAGAAAAAGGCAGACTGTAGGATTGCAGGACAAATAGGTGGAAAATATTATAATGTATCTCTGGGAAGATGTAAAGATATGGGTTATTGTAGCCTCGCCTAGAGCAGGGATCAGTGCCAGGTGTTGGTAAGGACACATACAAGATGTAATGCTATGGCACTAAATAAATGCACTCAATCTTTTCTGATGAACAAGCTCATGCAGTTTACCATATAGCATGAAAATCCATAAGAATGAAAAGGAAAAATTTAAAGCAGTATTAAGAAAATACTTAAATACACACTCCTTTTTCATCTCAACCACTTAATCAGGAATTACTTAAATAACATAACAAAACAATTTTGTCTGCACTATTCATAATTCCATAACTTTCTATTAAGAAATATACAATACCTGTAGACAAGAATCTTGCATGGGGACAGGCTCAAATGGTTCTTCAACCTCAATGATTTCTACTTCATCATCATTGTCTTCGTTCACATCACCAACAGCACCAGCTGCCTCTCTCCGTTCTTGAAGGATTCTCAATCTCACATCCAGACAATCTACAGAAGCATCTATAAGTACATTCAGTGCTGACATCAGATCTTACAGAAAACATTTTCTAACAGCTACTACTGTCACATAAAATGGCCATTATTATTTGTAGGCGAGTGACTATACACCATTTGATGTCACTGGGTACAATTATTTTATGGGGTGGGTGAAAAAATTTCATGTCTGACTAGTCAGAAATACTAAACCCAGTTCTTTCTGTACTGACAACAGTGTAAGATTGTAAAGGGAAATGTAAATACCTGGACTGAATCCAGTTTTAGATTAAAGTAATTTTGCACAAGAAAAAAGGTTAATATTATGAGATTTGAGGGCTTCATGGTGGTTAACATTTACAGTGCAATCTTCTGCACTGTAATTCTATAGACTGATATATGGGCGTATCAATGTTTTGGAGAAAACTGTTGCCTCCATTTTTGTAATCAAGCTGCAGGCAGCAGTTTCCTCCAGAAATCTGGTAACCAAATATAAGATGACATCATACCATTGTTAAAATACAAATATTAAAATAAAAATATAATGCTTCCTGTTATAAAAAACTATTACAGGATTCCATAACTTAACAATCGCTGCAGTCTCAAGGGCAGGTGTGTGCCTTGGTAATTTTTTTACTCCTTTGGTTTAACTAACTTTTCTTTCTTTAAAAGATCTAACTGAATTAACTTTAACACCATTCATGTCAGATGTTTAACAATGAAGACCTTGTCTTTGTATTAGATAGAAAATTTTATTTACATACATATTCGAGTTTTCCAAAAAATTAAATATAAGAAAATGCATAATAAATCATACTAACATCAAATTCATATTGGAGCCCAATTGCCAAAGATATAAAAGCCTGGAATGATCTGTTGCAGAAGGTAAAAATGGATGTAAGGTTGTAATGTAAGAAGAAGAAGAAGGAGGAAGAGGAGGCAAGGAAGGAGGAGGAGGAGGAAAAGGAGAAGGAGAAGAATGATAAGGAGGCAAAGAAGAAAAACGAACAAGAGGAAGAAGGAAGAAAGGGGGAGGAGGCAGAGGAGGAAAAGGAGAAGAAGAAGAAGAATGAGAAGAATGAGAAGGAGGTGAAGAAGGAAAAAGAACAAAGACAAGAAGAAGAAGAAGAAGGAAGAAAGGAGGAGGAAGAGGAGGAGGAAGAAGAAGACAAAGAAAAAGAAGAAGAAAGAAGAAGAGGAGGAGGAGAAGGAGGAGGAGAAGGAGGAGGAGGAGGAGGAGGAGGAGGGGAAGAAGAAGATGGAGGAGGAGAAGAAGATGGAGGAGGAGGAGAAGAAGGAGGAGAAGAAGAAGGAGGCAGGGAGGAGGAGGAGGAGGAGAAAGAGGGGGATAAGTAGGAGGAGGAGAAGGATGAGGAGAAGGAGAAGAAGGAGAAAGAGGAGAAGGAGAAGAAGAAGAAGAAGAAGGAGAAGGAGAAGAAGAGGCAGAGGTCAAATTCAGGGGGGTTCTTGTACTTTTGCTGTGAAACCAAAGAACATTCACTGTTTCAGAAACCAAAGGTGATGACTTCACATTTGTGAAATACTTAACAGTTACAAAATCTCACCTATACTAGTCTCGTTGTTATATGGTTCAAAGAGCTGCAGAGGTGCAGGAACATCTCCCACCACATCATCTTCTTCCTCAGCATTCTCCATTTCAGCAACTACCATTCTCATGTCTTGCTTCTCTGCTTTATCATTCTCCATTTCTGAACACACTTTCTCATTTGGTTTCTGATGATCATCAATTTGTTCTATTTCTCCATCGCATTTCACATCTTGTGTCACCTCACAGTCTTTACCTGTGCCTGACACTATTGCCTCATCTCTGGACGTACTCAGCTGTGGTTCAACTTCCAATGATTGTTTTGAATCCCTTCCTGATGTTTCAGGTTCTTCTTCTTCATATGTTTTGAAAACAGTAAGCTCTTTATACGTATGGCCCTGAGGTGCCCCAGTTGTAGGTGGTCTCTGAGATACAGCTGGAGTTGAGTGCTTAACCGTTTGTTTTTGGATTTGAACAGTTTGATTTTCGACCCATTTTCTTATCATACTTTTCTTATGACTGTCCATGAAGCCATAGCTTCCACTGGCATGGCCATTTCCTACTGTTGGTATCTTCACTGTCTGTAATGGACCATCAATCCAAGTTTCATTTTTTTTATGGCTATCCTTGAGCAAGCTTCGAGCCTCTGCCACTTTGGATTTAGAAATTCGAGGTCCATCAATCCAGTGTTCATCGCTTGCAGAGGCCACTCCAGGAGTACTGCCACACGCATTACTGAAAGGCACAGGAATTTTACTTGAATTTTGTGACTGTATAGAGTTAGGAAGTTGCTGCTGATCACTATGCGATGTTGTTGTTTTATGGGGTACTGTTTTAGAAGGAGTTCTTACAGGGGAAGATTTACAGCTACTGTTATGAACTGGGGAAGACGTTTTTGAGTTTGGCTGATTTGTTGTGGATTTTGTTGAATTGCCACGGTGTGGTGGACTACTCCTGTCTTCTAGAACACTGCCATTGGGAAGCTTCGATTGTACGTTGGTTGATTTGGCTGGTGATGAAGATGATGTTGATTTGCTCTGGTGGGTGCCACTTTTAGATGGCAGTCTCTGCTCAGCACTGGACCCCCTAAGGGCCTTTCCCATAGCACAGCGATTATCGCCAGAATTAAGACTGGGGATGTAGACTGGTGGATGCTCGCCATCTGTCGCAGCATCATCAGATGGACCGACATAGATTACAGTATCAGCTGACTGTTCACTGCTGGAAGGATCAACATCTGAGCTGCCTGTGGAACGACCGTTCTCCTGCGCCTGCTGCAGACGGGCTGCTGCTTCCTCTCCAGAGCTCCCTCCTGAGCCAGCTGAACCACCACTAAACTAAAATAATCAAACATCATTATTATAATCACCTACGTTTTTTAACAGACATATTTGAGAACAAAATAAATTTGAATATTTTATTACCAGGACGTTTGAATTATAGCTACACACAGTCACAGAACACCTTGGTACAGTGCAGATGAAGTGAAAAAGCTTTGGATGAAGACTAAACCTTGCTCATGGGAGGCGGCAATATATATATATATATAAAACTGACAAACATCAACAAAAACAGCCTTATGAATTAAATTTGCAGAAGGACCATCTCAAATTTTAACACCATGGAATTAAGGAGCATAAGGTGTCAAGTGTCCTCAGGATATTTTCATATATGAATTACAAACATGATATTTTTGCATTTAATCACAGCACAGGGGTAGACACTGTGTACATAGTGATTGGCAATCCTGTCCACAGAATGGCATAAAAACACTTCTGATTACCACATGAAGACAGTACATGGAACTTGACATATTACTTTATTTTGACTGTGATACATAAAAGACCATTTTTATGCAAAAACAACGAACATTTTTAATTTTTAATTTACATAAGGATCTGTTCTAAATGTTTTATTGTTCTCATCACAGTTAAAATAATGTATAGACCTAAGTTCCTCAGTAGCATTTGGAATGTTCCCTGAAAATGGCTGATAAGGCTGAAATACATAGAAATTGAAAAATAAACACAATCATAATTGAACATTGTGTAGCAGCTGGTTACATGATCAGAAATAAAAAGAGGTTAGAAATAACAGCACAACAAGAAGCTTCATAATTTTTAACTACCACTAAAAGTTATTAGAGTGATCAATTCAAGGAGAATGAGAGAATGTTGGGGCAAGTAACATGTATGGTACACAAAAGAAATGCATACAAAATTTTTGGTCAGAGAAGCTGAAAGAAAGAAAGAAAGCACTTGGAAGATGAAGCCCACGCCTACTCTACCCATAGCTTGTGGGTAGCATGTTACCTTGCAAAATTGTGTTATGTTGCTTGCAGAGACATTTTAGATGAGAAAATGTCTTTTAACAGGTTTGTTGACAGCTTTCAAGCTGTCAGCAAACCTGTATGACATGTACCATTGCTGTGTGTACAGTGAAAATCTCCTAATGATGGACGGAGGAACTGTCCGAAACATGTAGAGTTTTATTCCAAAAATAAATTTGAGAAATTAGTGCATCTAGTTGGTTTTATTATAAGAATAAAATAATTATTCATTCATCATTTTGTGTATAGAATGTCATGCTGCCCCCTTGCAGACCAAATTTTTCTAAAGTTGCTCACACCACATAAAAGGGTGAGAAGACCTGATCTAGCCACAGACAGGAGGGTAAACATAAAAGAACACTTAAAAAGTATAGAAGGCATGAACCACTTATTTTTGCCTCAGAAAATCAACCTGTGGCAGGATCTTACAAACATGTTGATAAACCAACAAGTTCCATCAAATGTGCAAAACATCTCAACTTCTTTCGCAAGTATTGGTTTCTCAACAAGGACTCGGCTGCAGGCGGTTAGTGATAAAATACCTAACGCACCTAAGTGGCACATAATGTGTCACACGATACAAAGGACTGTCTCACTCACGTTCACCCTGTACAAAGGTGACTGTACCAACCTTAATCTTGCGTCGTCTCATGCGGTGTATTCTAGACGCTAGCTGCACAGTAGCCAGGGTGTCTGTGTAATGCTGAGCTGCAGGTGACACATGGGCAATCATCGCAGCGTGGCACGTCAGGGAACTCAGACACTCCTTTAACAGCTGCGTCACTTTGTGTTCCCTGAACAGCAAGAGTGAAGTGAGAATGTGTTCTAAGTATCTGTGTACATCTACACAGATAACAATTCCAAACCATGATTTAAAGTTTATTGTAACATAGTATTCTTTATACTAGCAACAATTTCAACACAAAAAACAAATCCTTCTACATTGCTGCTGTTCAGCATTGTGTACTAAAGAAAGTGGTTATGAACAAGAGAAAAAGATGGCTGCAGTGGAACGTATAATTGAGCTGGTATTTCAGTGTTCAAATATCCCAAAAATGTCTTTGAGACAGAAGCTTTACTTAACGTATTTTTTTCCTACCAAGCTCATTATCTTTGTAGATATATCATTAGTAGCTGTTACAGAATTTTTGAAGTTACTGAAGTTCATTTTTTAAAAATTTCTCAGTGAAGTTTCAACAGACTTTATACTAATGAAGAAATGAAAGGCCTGTTTAGGTCCCTGAGATATGAAGAGTATGGGGTATGAACTAGGCTAAAATAACTGAAGCATTTTTATCAGAAATCTGACTGAAGACAGACCAACAGCAAAACTAATTACATACTAAGTGGATAATATTAAAAGTTAGAAAACGACTGCAAAGTGTAACATTTCTGCAGTTTTTATTCTGCTACTGTCTCTGAATTTTAAATTCATGAATAACTGCAAGAAAAACACTGGAAAGGGAAGGATCTAAATGCATCTTTCCACATTTGAAATCAAACACACTGTAAGAGCCGTATGTACAATAGGTACCCGGTCTCTTTCCCGGAAGTAAAGCGGGGAGGGCTTGGCGTTGACCACCCACCCCAATCTAGCGCCGAGGCTAAGGAAACAGTAGAGCTATACCTCTACTCCCCTACGGGGTCTTCGTACCCTTCGTGACAATCGACAATAGTCGATATCCCGTAGTTACAATCGATAATTCGAGATTTTTTTTCGATCGTCAACCATATCTTCGACCCGGCTCCCACCTCACACAGAATACAACCGATCTCAGTTTTAAACACTAAGAACGACCGGATACTATCATGAACGTGCATGGGTTTTCGTGTGCGCTGTCTCCCTTAGTTGTTCGAAATGAACACAAATAGAAATGCGTGGACAACAAAATTCCCGAATACGGCATTTCAACAAAGTCCATCCAGTGGGAGTCACGCTGTTCCTTGAGGGCAGAAGGAAAGACATTATAAGACTAACAATTGCTTTTGGTAATTGCAATGCAAACGCGCCTAAAATTAGAGGGTGTAAAGATGTGAACTGCATTAATGTAGGTCAGGATAAGTTTGGTGTTGGGGCTCTGTGACGACTGGAGAACTTTGCCACAGCGGGAGTGTTTCAGTAACATCACGACACTTAAAGTGTTATGAAAACATCCTGCTAAGAGTCAGAAACTTCCGTGACACAGGCACTGATCTTCCACGCCAAACGTAATTCGTCTCACCTGTAAGGGAGGTGTTTCTGCCCATTGAAGATAGCCAGAAGCACGTTGCCCAGTCCTGAGAGCGGTATGCCACCATTCGCTTTGCCTCTCTCGCAACTTCCCAGATCGATTAGGTGGAGTCGACTTCTGCCCCCCGCTACTCCGTGACCCTTCCCGGCAACACTATACTGGTACACGTGGAGAGTGTAGAGCAGATGAGAATCCGCGCTGCTGCTGGTCAAACCGTCGCTGCGTCCGCCACTACGACTGCTTACAGCGGCGTCCAAGTAGAAGGCTGCTTTTTCTGCCGTTGGTACGCGGAGTTCGCTCTGGTTCTGCAGCTGAGTGCCGAACAGCGGGTCATCACGTAGGTATACACCAGGAGACTGTTCGCAATCTGCACATATCACAAGCAAATATGTCACAGCTACGGCTGACAAACCTGATATCGCTATGGTTTAATTACAGAGGTGTTACAGAATTATAAAAATCTCACGTGATTGACGGCAAGTAAATGTGCAAACATGTGAAAACGAAGTTCTGGGTTAACCCAGTGTGGAAGGCAGCGGCAATGACTCGCGCTGCTTAACTTTCACGTTAAAGTAACACGCCATCTCGCTGATTTAAAAATACACTGCAAGCACACAACGTTTCGCATACTGTCTCTCTCTCAGACCGCCAATACTGACTTCAGTATACCAAGACGAAACCTACTCAACCGACGTAATCGGATCGTATTCTTCGAATGTTATAGGCCTATTTTAATCCAAAAACGGACAAAGTCGAAATAGAATACGTTAATAGTAATAATAATAATAATAATAATAATAATAATGTAAAAATACAATAGATTCAACACTGAAACTAACGATATAAGCACCATGAATATTAACAACAGAATGGCTGCAACACTGTATTCCCTACGGACATAGTTTGTCTCAGGAATATGGGTATAAATACCCTGCATAAAGGAGATGATAATGATGATGATGATAATGATAATAATAATAATGAGGCACCATAATTTCTGTATTATAAACATGAGCCGCAGGTCGCCTGGAAAATGCCAACTACAGATTCTACTGGGATCGTACCCTATCAGCGGACAATACTGTTCCTTTCAATCGGCCAGACGTAACACTGGCTGATTCAACAGATAAGAAAGCTACGCCGACACAGCAATTATATTATCCTAAATCTAAAAGCCACAATTACAGAAAAACACAAATATAAGGAATTCGCTCTTGAAGTCAAGCAGCAGTGGCAACTGAACAAGATTACTCTTATTCCATTGGTCTTGTCTGCTACATGGATCATCACTAACATGCTTAACCAAAGCCTCACTGCCCTCAGTTTAACGCCATGCCCACCGTCCCAGGTCCAGAAGGCAGACGCACTAAACACGTATTGGATTGTGAGAGAATTCCTGAATGATGATGCCCACGTATCTGATGAAGAGGCTGATAACTACCAACCACATCACTTTACAATGTTCCCAGCTTTATACTCTCGCTTCAGTGTAACCTGATGCAACTGCCGAGCAGGTACTTGGTTAAAACTGGGCACAGCCTGAGACGGTCCATAATAATAATAATAATAATAATAATAATAATAATGACTAGCGGGTAACGAGGCTCATAATCCAGTACTTATTATGATACGATGCAATGTTACAGCGCATTGGGGTTGGGTATTTCCTCTGGAAAGACGCAAGCAGCAGAAATACAAATTGGGTTTTCAGGGTTAAGTTTGTAAAACGGAGAGGAACATGTGGGCGCACATAAAATCATAATACCAAAACTGATCGTACATAAATAATCTGTGAGGGTGCGGACTGTTTACATCAGGCTCAAAACAGGGTTTTTCTTTGGGCTCTTGTGCGCACGGTCATGACACTGCGGGTTCAAAAAAAAAAAAAAAAAAAAAAAAAATTTTTTTTTTTTTTTATTTTT
>Ga0123357_10004291_pt1 | contig 16682 bp, 10 predicted proteins | sample TergutEmb28metaG_FD_89873 | JGI IMG/M metagenome (GOLD analysis project Ga0123357, IMG submission 89873) | Embiratermes neotenicus P4 segment gut microbial communities from Petit-Saut dam, French Guiana - Emb289 P4 | ecosystem: Host-associated > Arthropoda: Insects > Digestive system > Gut ... | reverse complement strand
TTTTATTGATGTATTCTTAGCTCGACATGTTTCGGGTACATACGCCCATCATCAGGAGCATTAGATGTTGAGTTGCAGCATACGGTTTTCTGCACCGAGTTTTTGGATGGGTGGTGGTCTTGATAGACGCTGCGTGAGTCGTGTATACGGTGCGGATAGTGCCGTGCGTCGCACGGCACTATCCGCACCGTATACACGACTCACGCAGCGTCTATCAAGACCACCACCCATCCAAAAACTCTGTGCAGAAAACCATATGCTGCAACTCAACATCTAATGCTCCTGATGATGGGCGTATGTACCCGAAACATGTCGAGCTAAGAATATATCAATAAAATTACCTAGTTGCATCAAGCTGGCTTTTCACTTTATTTCATGAGGAAGATGCACGGTCAAACAAACTTCAAATATGTGAAGTAATGTCCCTATGCAAGACATGCAGGTGTAGGTGAGTGGCTGTATTGTTCCAATCATTCTTCAACTGTGTACTACATGAGGGTAGATAATCTGTTTTTATTTTACATGACATATCCTTTTCCCACATGTACCTATTATTTACAATTTAATAAAAAATTTTATCTTGTAAGAGAAATTTTTTCGGTAGTTCTTATTACGTTAGTATTACTGCAATATCTTCCAAGGGTTGAACTCAAAGCCTTCTAGCGTTAGATGCATTATAACTTGAAACACGTGTAACATATGAATCAAGTTTACAGAACATGCTTCCTCCAGCGTCGAGTCAGTCAATTTCAGCAGTTTGGTCTGTCAGCTACAAAGGCAAAGTTCATCTTGCACGTCGCTCTCTACATGTTGTCTATATAGACACATTCGTATCGTCCTTCTTGTTAAAGGAACTCCTTCTGTCTGTCGCCTTCTATTTTCATAGGTGTTAACAGAAAAGGAAGAGGAGAATAACAGAGAAGGATGATGGTCAACTTCCTAACAAGGAAACTTTGCAGAGGTCTTATAACCTTACAGAGACGAAAAGATGTTATTACAATTTTAACAAGAACCAGAATGCACGAAACCAAAGTCGTCGCAATTTTGAAATTGAAAAGAGATAAATTTCTGTTTTATGCTTAAAAAGAAATATTTTAATTTATAGAAGTCAGTAACGGCATCGATAATATTCATGTTTCCACCGTGCATCAATGACGGTTATCCAACAGATACACAAATATATAATTCGTAGATACAATTAGAATTATTACAAAACATTTAAAATATTTAAAATTGCACCTTTACATGTTTCGGATCACAAGGGTTCCATCATCAGGGAGCTCTATACAGTGCTTGGCTAAAATTACAGAAACGGTTCTATCTCCTCCGTTGATATGGACATAGTCGGTGTTATGGCAGCATATTTGCTGTAATTAGATAAATTAGGAGTCTGCTTTAGAATCAAGCGAATGACAAAACAACATGACATGTAAAGGACACAATTACAATGAAAGTATAATGTAGGACCTACCCTGTGGTGCGTGTGTATAGTGCACAGCACACTGCAATTTTAAATATTTTAAGTATTTTATAATAATTGTAATTGTATCTACGAATTATAAATGTGTGCATCTGTTGGATAATAAAGTGTTTTAACGGCACCGATGTTCCATATTTAATTACATCACTGATTAAAATTTTATCGGAACTGACATTAACGTAATCGTAATATAGTACGTAATAATTATTTAATCCAATTATGGTCGCTGGTCATGGCGTCTAAAACGCCTGCCACAGTTTGTGTGCCATAGGCTCTATCTTAAAGGGCAAATAATTTTAAATTTGATCAGTCACCTCCATTTAGTGCAAAGAACACGAAGAAGTGGTTATGACATGCAGGGCCCCTACTTAATTTAATGGTTTATTAATGGGTAAAGATACTACTGCTGCTACTACTATGACAACTGCTGCTGCTGCTGCTGCTACTGCTGCTGCTGCCGCTGCTGCTGCTGCTGCTGCTGCCGCCGCCGCTGCAGCAGCTGCTGCCGCAGCTGCTGCTGTTGTTGCTACTGCTGCTGCTGCTGCGACAAACACCACCGCCATCACCAACTTTTCAGAAATTTCTCTCTATATAATTATTTGTGGTACATTACGACGCTTGGGGACCGCGGTAGCACAGTGGTTAAGGTGCTGCGCTACAAATCGGAAGGTCGCTGGTTCGGTCCCAGCTGGTGTCAGTGGATTTTTCATTGACATAAAATCCTTCCGATCACACTATGGCCCTGGGGTCGACTCAACCTCTAACAGAAATGAGTACCAGGAATACTTCCTGGGGGTAAAAGCGGCCGGTGCGTAAGGCAGACAACCTACCACCATCCTATTGTCACAAAATCTGGGAACCTTAACTTTCTGGAACCCTCTGGACCACTCCAGGCCTGTAATGGGACTGCTTTACCTTTTACCTTTACATTACGACACTTACATCAATTTCCAAATTATTCCGGCCCATTCTGATCCATATGCCACGTGGTTTATCCGTGGCCTTCAGTTATTTTTCAACTATCGTACTCACCAATTTAATTTTCCAACTGTCAAGGACAGCGAGATATCGCAACAAGTTTAAGCTTAGCGGATCACATTTTATGGCCGTCAGACAAATAATGTGACTGATAGGAAAGGTAGAAAGTATACGCGAGAGGAAACACTGAGAAGACTTAAGATCTTTGCACCTTAGACTCTTCACAGATGGTCGTAATCTTTAATCTATTGGGCCACAATTTTTATGGAGTTTACAATTTTACGCACATTAAGGAATATTACGGAAATTCTTAAAGTTTTTTATTATGTTTATGTGCAAACTTATTATTTCTTAATCTATGGGTTTTTGTGTTTTAAGTATATTGGTCATACATTACCTCGAAGATCTGCAGCATTGAAGTGTTACTTTTGATTTCTCGCTTAAAGGCAATGTTTCGTAAACATATCTTTAGGTATGTTAGTACTTTATATGTGTACCAAATTTGAACTTCCTAGATATTGTTAATAACACTAGTGTTCGAAAATGTGAATTTTTATAAATAGGAATCATATCAATTGCGTAAATAAATAAGATATACTTGAATAAAATACTGTCCATTGTTATTTATTGTCACTGATTAAAATCGAAGGCAGTCACAGCAAAATTTGTAACAAAGTGATATAAATGTTCAGTAGGTCTTGAAGTACAGAGTCTGCAATTCTTGTCTCATTTTAAATAAGTTTAGATATTAGCCAAATTTTCAGTAAAAGTGTCAAAGAAAATTTTCACGCAAGTTCGTTTAGCTGGAGCTAATGTCTTCAATATGGAAGGAAGAACAAACAGGCGGACTGACAGAGGGCGGGTCATATAAAACAAATTAATATTCGTTATTCGAAAAATTTTTAACACGCTTAAGATTTTACCGCATCCATTAAAATTGCAGGTTTTTCAGTCAAAACTCAACTTTACTATTTCATACAGGCGCCGAATGTTGCTAACATACACGGTGAAACAAACTGTTAACCAACACTTCGGTTTCAACAGTAACCTTAAAATTCAGACTATAAAAAAGAGTTTCCGAAAAAAAAAGATCCCTACTTGCATCTATATTAATACATCCGCACGGGGAGGATAACGGAAATGACGTATTCATAACCATGAAAGTCAGTGATCTGTCGTTATGCACAATTTCCGTCAGCATCTTGTCAGATATTACCTCGAAGATTTCACTTTTATAATTTATAAAGTTCACAATATATTCAAACAGAAGATGCTCTATTTATAACAGCTCACCATTACGAATTTAAAACTTTGCTCAACAATGCATCTTCGACATAAACACAAAAGTTAATAGCGGAAAGGAAGGTAACCGTTTCCCTTTATATTCTACACAACAATACGTAGTTGCAATTTGCCCATTACTTGACCATAAATTGCCGCAGAAATAGATATTAAGCTGTACTAGTGCCTTAAGATTTTTATAAGTTGTACAGGATTTTATAGTATTTTACGACGCCGTATAAAGTATGCCGGATGAGTTGAGGCAACAATATCCGTTATAATGTTGTTACCAGTGTACGTCAGAGAATAAGAGTGTGTAAGTAATAGCGCAACCCATCACGCACACGTGGTAAATCTGCTAACAAACAAAAAATAAACAAAGAAACAAAGAAAAAAACGAAAACACAAGCCAACAAAATCTAAGATATCTTCATAACACTGATTTCCTTGTGAGAAGATAAGAAAGTGTTACTTGTAGAGTAAGGATGTTACCTGTATTTTATGAACTATCAATGCTCATTATTCTGTTCACGAGAACCCTTCGAATATTCCAAATCTGAGTCACATGAATTCAATCCACACATTGTCGCATTACTTAATATCCATTTTAATATTATCTTTTTATCTACACATCAGCATTTTACTAGTCTCCTCCCTAGAGGTTATAAATGAAAGTTTAGTGTGTATTTTGAATTCTTAAAGCATTTCAGTACATTAATTGTAACTACATTTTACAGCAATTTAATGTCTGTTGCAGTTCTTGTGGACGGAATACAGGGAGTTCGCCATGTTTCCTGTTAGTTGGAGGATGCGCGGCTGCTCTCTGACGTTTGTATTCATTGCTCTGTTAGTCGTAACGTCCAGAACCGGCGCGAAAGACGCGTGGGAGCGACCGGGCTGTCACAAAGTTGGTAAGAAACATGTCAATATTTGTAATAATATTCAAATTACACAATGTTTTTTGTCTCTGAGGAAAAGTACAAAGCGACCTGTTTTGCAAAATTAACTAATAAAGTCTCAAAATCTTGTCACTTTCTTGTAAGCTGCTCTTCAGTACCTTAACCCTTTACCTGCTAACGTGGAAAATAGGGTGAGCTCCGAATAATGCTAACAAAGAGCAGATGAGATATAACTCGGCGTTGAAAGTGTTAGTCTACAGAAGTTATCAATGAATTAAAAACACAGAACCTTTTCTGCAGTTCATAACCCTATTGTCAGCTTATAACCTCTGGTGATTATCATGCTTGATTTGAACACATTTGCCTTCAATGTAGATTTGTTATTAAAGACTGAGTCAGAGTCATAAATTTAAGTACAACAATATAAAGTATTTAAGGGACAGGAATAAACTGCAGTCGCACTTTTCGTTGTAAAGACCGGAAGGTACTAAAGTGAAATTCCAACTTGATGCAACAATGCAATTTATTGAAGTTTCCTCAGCTCGACATGTTTCGGGCGCATACTCCCATCATCAGGAGCTTTAGATGTTGCGTTGCAGCGTATGGTTATCTGCACCGAGTTTGTAGATGGGTGGTGGTCTTGAGAGCTCTAAGGACCGCCGCCCATCTACAAACTCGGTACAGATAACCATATGCTGCAACTTAACATATAAAGCACCTGATGATGGGCGTATGCGCCCGAAACATGCCCAGCTAAGGAAACTGCAATAAATTACATAGTTGCGTCAAGTTGGCATTTCACTTTAGTTCATGATGAAGATGCACGGTCAAACAACCCTCAAACCGGAAGATACGTTAAGATTTTGAAGACACAGGCTCCGATACTTTGCTAATATCAAATTCGATCTCACAGAATGAGGATGCGAATATGCGAACTGGATTAAGGTGGCTCAGGATAAGATAAATTGGTTATTTTAAAGGCAGTATTGAGTATTTCTTTTCCATAAAATATGGCTGATTTTTCGTGACTGGGTCTGTGACTCTTAGCTTCTCCCACCGAATATGGTCCATGAAATTACTTATGTATCAATATTTCCCTCGCCCTTTATGTAATGTAGTAGCATTGCCTTCATTCAGAGCCGTTTCATTGGTAGTGGAATTGTTTTATGTCAGTATAAAGTTCATTCAAATTCCAGCTGTTAATCATATCTCTTACCATATCCGTGCCCATAAAAAACAAAATTAAATTAAATCTAATTGCAACTTTATCTATAATTAATCAACAACAAAATATTTCATTACATGCTCAGTCTGAAGATGGCTTTAATAGCCGAAACATGTTCTTGACGATTACTTATAAATTAAGTTGTGTTTATACGTAATTTACATTTGTTTAATTTATTAGTATATTTAAACAAAACAGGGATGCCTTGCCTAACAATCACCGCACTCTGTTCATTCTGGGTCCGTCACTCTGATGCAGACGTGTGCTGTCTACTGTGTGGATCTGAAGTGACACTATGCCAGCACGATTTCACTGATTATGCCTGCTTTGAACTTGAAAGCTTCTGGACAGGAAGCTACAATCACTCGTAACATTTTGATGACGCTGATAAGAGATCCGGAAATTATATCACAATTTAAGACTGAGCATTGGACGGTCCTGGGTTACATTCCCCGTAAGGGTAAGAATTTTTTTTCCCCCCCCGAAAGTTCACGACAGTTTCTGGAACCCATACAGAATCCTATGCAATGGGTTTTTTTGTGATAAAGAAACCTAGGTGTAACACCACCCGCTTCCAACAAGTGTCGAGATTAGGAATGAGTGGAATTGTAAACCTGCTCCCTCCACACGCTTTTATGCTAGGCGTAGTGACTGATTTACCTTGGCTCTTACCTCTAGTAAAGCTAAGTAATGTGTTAGCCAATGTTAATAAAAGATAGGTCAGCATTTTCCTCACTAAACCTGGGATCCCACAATTGTTTTGAAACAGATCCTTCCGGCACTCGGAAAAAAAGTTCCATCGCACTTTTAGAGGACCAGTATTTGGAATTCGAGCTTGTTCATTAGTACAGCCTGCCGTTCTGTAGTGGCAACATCTTTGACACATCAGTGAGGCGGATAGTTGAATAGTGCCTGGCAGGCGTACTGTCTACTTTTGGTTAAATCATGAACAGAGCAATTAGTTGGTGTCGCGACGTGACGGATGATGTTGTGAGCTGACGTCAGAGTAAAAGAATACACTAAATGGAAAAATTACCCGGGGAGAAACACCGATGAATTAACCTTTGGAAACACCGTTTTTATCAAAATTATGTATAAAAATTCAGTTCTTGCGTCAATGTTTTTGAAATGAAGACTGCTTCCTCGCTACAAAAAAAGTGGTTAACATTGTGTAGAGAGATGATAATTTGTTTATTCTGGGAAAAAAACGAAACAACACGAAAAAGTGCGTGGGCAAAATTATTAATTTTTTTGGGCGTTGGAGAAAAGCGATTATTAGTTTTGTCAGTCTGTCTGTCCGTCTGTTTCATCCGCATGGAACAACTCAGCTCCCACTGAATGGATTTTCGTGGACATTGAAGTTGAAGTAATTTTCGGAAATCTGCTGGGACTTCAATTTTATTAAAATATGAAAAGAATAACGGGTTTTTTACATGAAGCCCACTATACATATATGATAACATCTCTCTATTTTTTTTTAGAATGAGAAATACATTAGACAATATTTGTAGGGAATATTGAAACAAATATTTTGTGTTAAATAACTTTTGTTCCAAAAATCGTGCCGTTTGTGAGATAATGTGGAAAAATATGGTACCCTAAACAGCCGGAAAGGCCACAGATGATAGTATAATACGGCACATTGCATGCTGTATAAATAAGGCTACAGACACACACACACACACAGAATGTGTAATATGTATTGCTTTTCCACAGCGACAATGGTAGCACGGACGCGCCTCAATGCTACGTTTTTATGTAAATTGCGCGTCTTTTGTCATATGAGATAAGTTGGTACTTTCAGTAACCACTGTGCCGTGAAGAGTTATTTTATTTACTGACACAGAGATTCACTTCAAAATAGAGCGGAAATATATTTAATTTGCCTTAAAAATTGATATAAATGGTTATTAACTGCCGATACACAAGTGCCAAATTTAATTAATACCAAAGTTTAAAAATACCCAATGAATTAAAGAAAAGTACCACACTCAAATAGTGATAGAAATGGTGATAGAAACCAGTTCACGTTTACCTAGCGACCGATACATACATACACACTTTATTATTTAAACGTCATTTGCATTGCATAATTACTCATTAGTTTACTTGCACTAACGTTGCAAACCTTAGGAATTTTGGCACATTCTGTTATAAGTATACTTTATCACTTACTGTAGATCTCAAACAGGATATGACGTAGTTCCTGAGTCAGTGCTGACGTCGCTGTTGAACCTCTAGACGACACACATCATACCACAAAGAGTGACTTCAACCTAGGGTGCCAGTACTCTAAATAAGTGACAAAATTCAGTCAAGATTTTAAAAAATTATTTCGCAAAAGAATTCTACGCACAAAAATTTTCGGGTACAGGCCATTTGTTAGTTTTTGGTCACTGAAGAACGCAGCTGAGCTGGCAGACGAGCCTACTGTGTAGCGGATGTGGCAGTGGCAAGTCGTTATTTTCTTTATTCTGGCGGTCACATGTCCACGTACTGTGTACAATTGACTCGCTCCTAAGCTTCCGGTTGAAATTTTTACTGGCAAAAGAATTATAGGTAGGCCAACCCCTGTGCGTACACACTGTCTAATACCATTTAGATTATGCTAGGGTAAATCGAAGATTTTGATGCTAATTAAGCCGTATATGCAAACACACTGGAGATACATATATGGCCTGTGTCATAAAAAGTTTTCAGTAAACTAACTATTTTAAAGAATATATAAAAATTATTTTTTTTATCTTGCATGAGAAAGGTTTATATAACGAATACGGGCCACATTATATCCAGTCTGTCTTTTTAAATGAAGACTTCAAAGGCATAACTTAATCTAAATCATTTCGATAGTTACCCAAATGAAATATATACACTAATGGAAGCACACAGACGACCTTTCTTATATGCGTTCCCTTTTGTGCGTTTTGTGTAAGGAGTGTCACTGGAGCAATGTCACGCCCCCCATACCCCACCTTACCCCACGCCGCACCTATCTACGCCACGTGCAATATATCTGACCGTCACGAAATTATTTTGAACTAGGCGTGGAATAAGCTGGCCCAAGATTTGCCTATGACAAATGGAATTCTGGCTTATAAAATAACTCATTTCGGAATGGTTAAACATATCTCACGTGGTGTAGTGTGGCGTGGTGGCATTTCACCTTAAGTGTCGTTGCTGGTAATTTTCCAGGTCATACTCGTAAAATCAGCATCCCGGATTGCGTCGAGTTCCATATCACGACTAACGCGTGTCGAGGCTACTGCGAATCCTGGGCCGTTCCCTCGGCTATTGACACGCTGAGGGTCAACCCCCATCAGACTATCACTTCTGTCGGCCAGTGTTGCAATATCATGGACACAGAAGACGTGAGTAGAACTCTTCACACTTTCTGAACAGATGCTGTCTCGGATGGCAATTTTTCTTATACTTCAACAAAGTTTCATGTTGTTTTACTCTAGAAGTCCGGTACGTGGTCTACGCACGTACCACAGCTCACACATTTCTTCTGGTTTACTTTCTTTCTTAAGTTAAAAAGAAATTGGTTTTCTGAAATTGCAGTGTAGTTTTAAACTTGGTGGGCAACGTACTTCGAAGTCAACACGTGGACTCCGGGAGAATTACACGATACAGTCATTTGGTGTAATACTGTCAGTGTCGATATACCTATACGCCATGGCGTGGCTCAGGAGGTTAACTGCAAACTTCTTACCGCCGTTGTTGGGATTAGGTACCGGGTTTATCTCTGTGGCATTTGTGATGAAGTGGCAACGAGAGAGGCTTTTCTCCTATCTCTCGGTTCTTCCCAATCAGTAAGACTGCACTCATATTCCATACTCCTATTTCATTCATACCGGGGTGCTGATAAGTCCTTATCCCGACCTTGGAAGGAAAGAAGCTACAGCGACCAAGACTTACAACACTATACCAAGGCTTATGGCGTACAAACAACAGCAATATATTCCTACAAGTCTTGGTATAGTGTTGTAAGTCTTGGTCTCTGTAGCTTGTTTCCTTCCAAGGTCGGGCTAAGGACTTATCAGCATCCCTGTATATTACCGACGCAATATCATCTTAGCAACTGACAGCATCTACAACTAAAATAATTCTTTGTCTCTATATAAGATATAAACACACATGTAAATAAAAATGTCCCTAAACGTCTCCTTAACAATAAAGCATGCTTATTAAATTGATATGACAAAGTTTAAGTGCGTCAGTTTTAGATAAATTTATACAGAATTAAATATATTTGTAAAGCAACAAAAGTCTGACCTGGCATTAGAGGGCAATTTTTCAGGCAGAACATTCCATGTGTATAAAATACTGTCATACGTCTTTAACAAATCCACAGAATAATTTTATTACATTCCACTGTCCATATTGCGATAATGATATATGAATTGGACATAGAGCCCAGAAGTCAGAATTAAGTAAGTGTCGCTGAAGAAATTCTGGACTTCCGCCAAACCCATCATTTAAATCAATAGAATATATATACTGTATATATATAATATGTGTGTGTATTATAATTTAAGAGTCTAACAACTTTTTATTAAGTAATTACAATTAAAAGATAATTAAATCATTTATAACAGCAACATGTTTCGGCTCCTCTTATAGAGCCATCTTAAAGTGAACCCTAAAATGTGTTACATAGAATTAACAATGTTTTATAGAGTACGAGATCTCGTTTACATATTATTAATATATAATAATGTATAATATATATTAATTAAAAATAAATGTAATTTCAGATACAAAATAACATAGGTAATAAGGTTCAAAGTTATAAGTAATAACATTTAAAATGTAGGGAGAATATTAGAATAATGTTTTTAGAATTGTAAGTTGTGGTATTAATGAAGAATTATACTGTCCATATATTGGGATGTAACATCTGGGGTTATTTAAAATTCTGACGTCATGTTATTGAAACTGCCTGATGGCTTATAAACGTCAGATCTCACAATGTTAGGATAAATTTAATGAACCTATGAATGGTACATCTGTGACTGACGTTTTATCAACCATACTTAATTGTTTTTATGCTAGGTCGAAGTGCGCGTCATGTGCCTGGATGGGACTCGAGATCTGGTTTTCAAGTCGGCAAAGAGTTGCTCCTGCTACCACTGCAAGAAAGATTAATGTCTGAAGACACCGTCAACCGTCTTCTTACTCTCATCTTCATCTGCTATCTTATGTGGCATGCTTCATTTCACTCAACTCCTTCTTTGGATGGATGGCAGTGTGTGTTCAACACGAAACAAATACTGGACCAAAGATAACGACAAATTTAAACGTTCAAGATTACGATATTTTTAGGATTTGTTAAACACTTCTGAGGGCTGTCACTAACATTCTAACACTCCTGGCCGCATGGATGTAATTTGGAACCACTGAAGTGTACATTGTATTGTTCAGGATGAAATAAAATTTTATTGTTGATATATTTTAAGTAGACGGATTTAATCCATTATTTTTTAACACCGCCTTACTTTTGGTCCTTTCATATTATGTTTTCTAGTAAAATGTGACGTAACCCACGTCCACTTCTTATTCGTAGTTGGTTTAACGATTATTGAAATACTTTACAACTGTTATAGCAATACCAATAAAGATAGTGTGAACATCTGCTTTAAGTGATTATATTTAAAAATATATCCTACCATTTATTTCCCGGTAATTTCAATAATTTATTTTTACGCCTACTTCATTCCCTTTTACGCAATCTTTTTTGTCATGTCGCCTTTTGAATTTGCTATTTATATTTTTGCTACTGGGTTGTGACATCTTTAGTCTTCCAATGGTCCTCTTTAACATCCGCTTGGATATTCCTCCTGTTTATTCCCCTAGAGAGAGATAAATATAAATTTGTGCTTCTAATAAACCACAAACAGAGTGGAAGTATGGCTTCTGGCAAATGTAACCTCTGCTGTGGACGGAGGAGAGAGGTTGAATTCACGCTCCTTCCAGCTTATCAACCCAGGTATAAAGCTAGCAGCGTATAGATTAAAAAATCCTTGTCAGACAGAAGGTTTGGGGGCTGGACAACAGGTATTAAATTCTGACCAAAATTAACATTTTTTTAAATTTTATGTTTTGTTGGCCTCCATTTCTGCATAATCGTGTAAATAAAGCCACCTCAGTGCACAATTTTTCTTAGTATGTTTGCTTCTTTTCTCTACGTCTTTCGGGTGCCTATGTGTCCATCATCAAGAGCAATAACTGTATCTATGCGACACTTGGGACTTGTCACTCTGTATGGATGACTCTCTGGTATGCAGAGTGGAATGAAACTCATTTCCACCCTGCATACCAGACAGTCATCTACACAGAATAACAAGTAACAAGTGTCGCATAAACACAGTTATTTCTCAAGATGATGGGCACATAGTCGCCCGAAACATGTAGAGAAAAGAAATAAATATATTAAAACAAATTGTACGCCAAGTTGGCTTTATTTACAAGATATTTTGAAATGTAGCAAACAGGCTATGAATACGATAATAGACATTATATACCAGTAAGAGGCCGGTGATTTTTATAAAACTGTGGTACCGTCCGCTCTTGAATAACGACTCTGTTGCACGCTGTTTTCTGTCTTAAACCTTCAGACCAACGCTTGCTTGTAACAATATCGCAATAGAAGTGTAAGGCTTGAAGATTTCACTGCGACTGACATTGCTCCATCTTTAGGAAAGATTAAGGGTCATGGAGACGGACCAAGCAGCCGAAGTGTCGAAACTGTGCGCTGCAATGAAGCGGCACCTCGCACTTGAAAGTTGTTTGCATTCTGGATTACTTCTGGTTCCTTTGCTTATCCTGCAGGCCAAACGTATCAATTCAGAAGACGCCCATTCTCTTAGTACCAACAGCCTAAGTAAGAGTTAGCCGATGAAATTTAAACATTTTATCGTTAGGCACATAAAACAGGAATGTAATGGAGACAGCAAATGTTGATAAAGTGTGCGGTCGCTTCTCATCTAGTGTCTATTCTGTGTTATACTGGAGGAATATGTTGCGTGCGTTTTAGACTGAGATCGTACACACTACACCAACCACGCAACAGAAAGACGTCACATAAAGGAGAGTGGTTGACTGTAGACAATTTTATAATATATTAGGAAACTACATTTAAAGAGATGATAATGTTGCACTGGATGTTTCTACATCAAACTGGAGTGGTCCAAGAAGTTATTTCCGTGGGTGTAAAGCGATTCACGTACGAAGCTGACAGATCGGCTTATGTAGTGCAGAGGTTAAGAATTAGTGGAACAGTACCTCATTTCCCACATATGTTGTCATGTATTGCACAGGGACAAATTTGTCCTTAAATGCGATATAAATTAATTTTGATTCCACTTGCCTGTAACAATTCTCTTCATTAGGACCATTTAAATTTATAATTCTTTAAATATTTGTTATCGGTCTCATTCTGGGTTTCGCGGAAACGAAAACTGGACCGAAATCAATAAGACCGAATTCGATGTAATATAAATCGAACTGTCGTTTGCTTGCTAATTAGCTGTGTGTCTCCCTCAAAGGCTCCACATTTCGTTACTGACTTCTTTAGTTCGCTCGTCTCGGAAGTGACACGTGACCTGTAGAACGATATACTTCCATATCGTAGTAGATTGTTAGAAAGCTAAGAGTAATGCAGCCACGTGGCGTCAGGCGGTCAGTTCGCTCAGAACCTTACATTCACCCATCTGCTCAAGAAATTCAAGATTTTTATAGAATTCGAAGTCACGTTTAATTTTTGTAAATCCAATATATACCAGCATGGTGCACTAACATTTTTTTTATGTTCTACTTCTCATGTTACATTTTTCACCTAATTGTTTCGATCGTTCTGATTATCATTAATGTGGCGCAAACTCTCTTTATACTACTTTATGGATCGCAGCACGTAAAAGTAAAATATGATGTACATAAACGGAATAAGCAAACATAATTTGTATTGTGTGATAGTATAAATCCATTTTGTCATGTTGAACTTGTGTGCAAGTTATGAAAATGAACTGCTTTCAAATTTCACTACTGTGCACACAAAAGCCCCCCCAAGAATACATATCGTGCAGCAGCTTAATCCAGTGTACATGCTAACATTTTGTAGTCTATAAGATTAACTTCAACACAGCCTACCATCTACATGAAAATTCCATACGTTAACTGATTACTTCAGGATTACGTACTAAAATTCTGTGAACTCCGCATGTCTATCCGAATCGCTTCGCTCATGGAGCCGTCTTTGATTCGCTCAACGAAATTATGTTTCGTGAAATTCACACTGAATTAATTCCTCATTAAATTTTTGCTGCCATTTTCCTGTCATTGCTCCTATCTTACGTATCCCCTTAGTAAATTTTCTCGGACACTGAAAAATCTATTCTTCCTCACAAAGAAAAATAAGTCCAGAAATATGGAGACGACTTTGTTGATTTACATTCTTCAGAAATAGAGAACATTTTTATGAGCATTTAATTAAGTATAAGAATTTCATTTTCGCCATTTTGTGGCACTTTCTGGATTATAAGGGATCTAGCATGTAACGCCTGATTAAAAATGGGACACAGATTCCCAGTAGAAACACAACGCACATTTAGCGAAAAGAAATGACCAGGCTTCAATGCAGTAGTTAAAATGACGTGACTCCAAGGGGGTCAAAGTATAGAGACTAAAACTGTACTTTCACTTATATATAAAAACTAGAGGATTTTTCGGCCCAGTTACCCAAATTAAGTATCCATTTTTAAGAGTCCAGTTAATGAAGATGCATTTGAATTTGCAGATATAAGTACATTTCTCTATATGCACAATTAAAATCACGCTATGAAGACAGTTGGCAGAATGGAGACATAGATCCACGATTTATTTCCTACGACACTAGTTGTATGTAAGTGATCAGATTCACGCTCCGACAGCTCTAATTCAGGATCCAATGAATGTATGATATCTATAAGTGTCAGCTTCCTATTTTCCTTCCAAACTGATTTATCTGCTTCTATCTTGATAGTCCTATACCACAAGAGCGTTAAGGATTCTGAGCAAATTTGCTTATATTTCCTTGTTTAAACAAAAGTTAATTTCAAACCATTTATTACGAAAATTTTACTACTAATATTACAATATTAACCAAAGCCTTCTTGAAGCGTCTTTCAGTGCTCAGAAACCAATTCTCCAACATTTATGAAAACCAAATTTTAATTGCTATTGTCATAACGACGCGAACTCATCCTGAGAGAAATCGTTCCATTTCGTACTGTGCTCTTTCTTTACGAGCCATTTATAGATCTTTCCACTTAGGAGTACTCCGTTTAAAGGACTTGTTTTCCTCATGTTTTCAAATTAATATTTTAAATTAATTACATTTACTGTATCACTTGTAATTACAAAACACACAGTCTTCTTTCACTAGGATATTTTCCCAAAATACAACACGCAAACTGAACCTTAAGAAACCTTAAAACAGATTATGAGAAAACGAAGAAAGAATACATAGGCTGACTCTAGTACATTGTTTGACGCAGTCTCGTGGGAGTTTTATGTGCATGTGGGCGTTTTACACAACTTCACACTTTCCAATTGGATGAATTTGGTACTTATTCTTTGATTGTTCACTGCCTGTCTTTAGCTCAGACTACAGAACTTGGAAGTGATGCAGTCCAACTGAATCTATGATACGTAAAAAACAGGCTGCTATTCCCTGCTACGTGTATAGTTTAAGGTTGCGAACTATATTTACATACATGACTAATATTTAATGTAATTATAATTTATAAAATTAAATTTTGCTGATTGAACAATTTAGCCTACAGAAACAGTAGTTAACATAGCTATCGAAAGTAAAGTATGTTTAATCCGTTGACGCCTAACGACCACTATAGTGGTCGTACCGCACCGATAACCTCTAAAGGTTGCATTTTATATATTTATTCAACAAATACAGGTACTGAATATTTTAAACATGGTGTATACTCGCCGTTTTTTTCTCTTCAAAATGCAGTTTCTTTCATAATTCTAACGTATTTGGTTCCCATTTTATTCACATTTTATATACAGGATGAGCTAAAATTGAAAAAAAAAAATCCGGCCCCAAAAGGTTAATGTTATGTAAGAGGGCAGGGTGGTGCGGAGGTAAAATCATGCATATATTCGGGAGGCATACAGCTGAATTTCGAAAAAGACGTCTGATATCCTCACCTACTGTTTCAGTAGTTTCTGTATGTACATCGAAGCAAATGACGGGGCAGGGAGTTGATTAGGTCAAGAACCCATGTTTTCCACATACTTACGAATTTGTCGTACATGAATCTTTTTAACATTGGACCCAAAAATATTTAGATACTAACAGCGAAAGAAAAAATTAATATCACGCGCTACTTAAATTTTGAGGTGCGGGTTTTACGTAGTTCTTCTAGGAGCTGTAAGCTGTTTGATACAAGCTTTTATCTTCTCTATCCAAAAATTCTTTATATTTATATTGTTGTGTGTTACTTAGGAATATTTATTCATGTAAATCTTATTGTAGCACCATGCATTTTCGCAGAATCACTTCAATTCATCAACCAACGAATGCACATATAATTTCACATAAAACAATTTTAAAACACTTTAAAACACTCCGACATGTTTCGATCTTGTCCGATCATCATCAGGGAGCTTTGTTGCTTGCTAAAGTTATATTACGGTGTTCACAATTCAATTCATATTTGCAAACGAGGTGTTGTGGCAGCATATCGTGTTGTGTGGGAATGTGTTGTGGAGCAGTGGCTAGGTGTGCGTCGTACGACGCACACCTAGCCACTGCTCCACA
>Ga0123357_10004290_pt1 | contig 16683 bp, 10 predicted proteins | sample TergutEmb28metaG_FD_89873 | JGI IMG/M metagenome (GOLD analysis project Ga0123357, IMG submission 89873) | Embiratermes neotenicus P4 segment gut microbial communities from Petit-Saut dam, French Guiana - Emb289 P4 | ecosystem: Host-associated > Arthropoda: Insects > Digestive system > Gut ... | reverse complement strand
TATATATACATATATACTTCTCGGGGTTTCCAGATTCGAATAGACGGGATATCTTATTTGTGATACATGCAAACTATTTCGGCATAATCTTTGGCAGAAAGTTTTAATGGATAATTTTTTCAAAAGAATAAAAGCCAAGACATTCAGGGCCCTCCTTTCGGAAGCGAGAATTAATTATTTCGATTAAATTAACTCATTTTGTGTAGAATGACATTTACATCCGGCTGGAAATTTGTAGTATACACCTAGTTTCTGAAATACCAGCAAGATTAGCAACTTTCCAAGACGTCCACCAACCTGCAATTATTATATGGATTTCAAAACTGTGTACATATATGACCTAATTACAAAATTTTGAAAATTTCAACCAGAAAATTTGTTAAGATCATGAGAAGAGACATGTTCTTAAGACTGACCAATTCGCAGGCCAACACAGAAGAAGTATTTCACTTGCTTAGTCCTCTCAGCACGTAGATATTTATCCTAATCGCGTATGTAAACACAGTATAGACCAAGACAATTCACAAATGGCAGACAGGCCTTCTTGTTAGAGAGGACGTCCCAGGGCGACTATGACAGTAATGGTTAGGCTGTCTACCTTATTAGATCTGGTCTTACGTCCTGGCAGGTAGAGGGATTTCGAAGCCAAGACACACAGAATGACAGTCAGTTACAGAGTACCCTGGACTTAGCCTTTAAATAGTTTATGATTAATGTAATATTTAAAGATGATCTAGAAAAATGTAAAAATGCAAATGTAGCAAAAAGAGAAACTTTGTTTCTAATATCTTGGGTCTGCGGTCTTGTTGACAGAATGAATGTGGGACGCAAAATACATTGGTTTTTGGTTGATAGCTGAATAGTTGATAGATTCGTTTCTGTTCCGAATATTCTCAGGCAGTAGCCGCTCAGGTGTTCGAAGCAAATTCTGGTCCATACCTTACATTGTCGTGGCACAGTTGGTTGAGGTACTACGCTACAAACCGAAAGGTCGCGGGTTCGATTCTATATGGTGTCGTTAACATAAAACTTCCGGCTGCACAATGATCTTGGTGTCGATGCAGCCTCTAAAAGAAATGAGTACCAGGAGTATTTCCTGTGCGGTAAATGCGGCCGGTGCTTAGAGCTGTATCGATTGTCTCGAAATTTGGGAGCTTCACCCTCCTGGAACCGTCAGGGCTTGTCCAGGAATGTACAGGGATTGCTTTATCTTTACCTTACGTTATATTGCTACCTGTTCCTTCCACCCGCTGTCCACTTGCCTTTCCACTATATGACGCTATATAAAATGAGTAATTGAAAACGCTGTTCATTAAGGTAAAAGATAAGTTTTGAATTAGCTTCATACCATGAAGACTTATTGTGACGTGATGGCTCCTCACATTCTTAGCCTCGCAAGTAGTTGGAGATTAGTTTCCAGCTAAACTGCTGATCTCTGTTTCTCTGTAATTACTGGAGAGGATCCTGGGTGCACCTCGGACTCTGGAGAGAAGAGAAATATCTCTGTCCATAATAGGAACGAGTGGCAGAGTGGCAAATTGCGAAAATACCCATTACTTAGGCGTGAATATTCCCACATTCTGAAATATGCAACTGCGGGAAAGGGAGAAACATAAATTAATTACTGAAATATTTGGCTACAAAGTCATGTTTAAAAATTACAAAATTATTTTGCTATGTGCTTAGCGACAACGCCTCAAACATTGTCTGTGTTTGGCCGGAATTCCCATAAAATGTGATTAGTTTCGATCACATATTATGAACCATGGGTCACGTGCACAACTACAAGGTCAACTACACGGCAATGTAAAAACTTAAAATTTTTTTAACATCAATAGTCAAAATATAATTATTAGCTGACTGTATAGATGCATCGGCCCAATCAGACATAAAGTGCACATTTACAACGTTCCTTGTCTCCTCCGTGGTCAATATATGATATGTAAATATCTTTACACAAAATTCCTGGCTCATTATCCTCACAAACAGCATCGCCACAATTCCATCAACTTGTGATTTGGATTACCCTAAAACGGCATGCTGAGAACTAAGACAGGCCAAATCTTCTAGATTGTTTCGTTACGTTTGAAACTGGTGCTCTATGCTTGTTACGTATCGTGCATTTAATTCCTGTAGTATCCATACAATTTCAAAATTTTTTTTTTTGGGGGGGGGGGCAAGACAGCCCCCACTGGGCCAAGGCCTCCTCATTCACGAGGTTTCTAGACCACACACAACGACGCATCACACTCGGTACGACTTCTCTGGACGAGTGATTAGCTCGAACCAGAGACCTCAACCTGACAACACACAACAATCAAAACAGACATCCATACCCCGGTGTGATTCGAACCCACAATCTCAGCAGCAGAGCGGCCGCAGACCTACGCCTTAGACCGCGCGGCCACTGGAATCCGCACAATTTCAGAGATATAAAGTATGAATTACCACAGGATAACTGACTCTGATTTTTAGAAGCAAATGGATGACAAACGAAACGCTCTACAAACTACTCCAGTTGCAGCCAGTGCGTCTCTCACTAGACCTATCTCTTTCAAACTTCTGCCGTTACAGACCTGCCCAAATTAAATTTATGTGACTTTTCCGACAAACAGCAGCGGTCGTTTTACTCACAGATCGCAATTTCTCCACTTTGCCGTACCGCGAACTCCAGGTCTAACCCCATACCCACACCCTGGAAAATAGGCTAACTACATCCATGCAATTATATTAGTAAACTGATATTTCGAATGAGTGAGCATGTCACAGTCCACATCCAGCTGACTGCGATATGCAGTGTTCGGCCAGGTTAGAGCAATGTTGATGCACATGATGTGCCTGCAGTTTATTGCGCGAGACGGTACAGCAAGGTGAGACGGTGATGTGGGTGCAGTTTGCTAACACGGTGTTGCGGTTCATTCTGGAACAAATGTGACCCGATCAGTGGAGCTGGAAGGGATTCAGCGGCTGTTCGCATATGATGCACTAGAAAACACACAGACTCCGAAAATGGAACAAGATTTTCTCACTCCGACGTCCTTGGATATCAAGTTCACGGTCACCTAGGATGCAAGGCCGCGTTGTGTGTTAGAAGGTACGAACGTTTTCGGAGAAACCTGCTACATCTTCTTTTCAAGAAGAAAATAGCTTGTTTCTCCGAAATGTTGTCATGTGTTTATAAAACTAGATAGTATCTGGCCGTACCATGACCCAGGCATTTATTGGCCGGCTACGCACCGCTGAGACCCAGGTTTAGTCCCAGAACAATCCGTTTGGATTTGTGAGTGACGCTTCACCGGTTTGTGTTCCTCTCAGTAATGCTGTTTTGACCTGTTTAAAAATCTCAGCGTTGTGCGCGTGTAAACTATTACAGTTTTGCGAGGTGCATTGTGGCACCCCTGCTGTATAATCTTAACAGTTCACAGCGGTATTCAGTACAATATATTCAGAGGCCGTGACATCCCAAATAACGTGATCTTCCCCAAAACATACTGCATTACGCATCCTTTGGGTCGCGAAATTTCGCACGCTCTAGAAGAACAGAAATAATAATAATAATAAACATTGAAGCAGAAAGTGCAAGCAAAAGCCCAAAGAATTAGAAGGTATAAAAAAAGAGAAACCCAGCATGGTCAGAATAAGATGTTTAAAGAAGACACTAAAAAGTTTTACAGAAACTTGGGCATGAAGAATATAAAGGCCAAAGAACCTCCCTCTATGGCAGAAGCAGAGACTTACTGGAAGTCACTATGGGGAGAAGAAGCACAGCATAATAAAAGGGCAGAATGGATAAGAAGAGAACAGGAAAGGAAAGTTAGTCATATGGATTGGATGTCTATAAGATTACGGAAATTGTTTCACATTTGTCTAAAGCTCGCATTTGGAAATCTCCTGGAAATGATCAAATACAAAATTACTGACTTAAAGTTTTTCCAGCTACTCACAGGCATATTACTAAAAACTTCAATGCAATAATAGAGGAACAGGAGAAGGCACCTGACTGACCACAGGAATAATTTATTTGATACCAAAATCAGGAGACAGCAAGGAAGTCAGAAACTACCGACCCATTACATGCTTAACGACCATGTACGAAACCCTAACAGGAATAATAACCAAAAGAATCTCCACACATTTGGAAGAGCAGAGCTTACTACCAGCAGAGTAAAAAGGATGTCACCCTGGAAGTAAAGGTTGCAAGGATCAATTAATGGTATCAAAGGCAATATATGAGGACTGCAGGAGAAGAAACAAGAACTTAAATATAGCCTGGATTGATTAACAGGAAGTATTTGATATCGTTCCACATAGTTGGGTGGAAAAGTCAATAGAATTGGTAAGAGCGAACAGTAAAATTCTTAGATGTTGTAAACTATCTATGGAGAAATGGAACAGAAGGCTTATTTTAAAAATAAAGCAGGAAGCAATGCAGTCACAACCCATTCAGATACGAAGAGGAATATTCCAAGGGGACTCTCTTTCGCCATTACTGTTTTGCATTGCACCTATTCCATTAACAAACGAGCTGAACAGAGCTGATTGTGGACGTCAAGTACATGGAACTGAGAGTAAAATAAGTCACTTGTTGTATATGGATGACTTGAAACTGCTAGGTAGAAATGAGAATGATTTGAATAATGAAATGAAAATTGTGCAAACAATTAGCAAACATATAAATAGGGATTTTGGTTTAGAAAAATGTGCAAGAATGTGTTTAAAAAGAGGTAGTGTCCAAAGCAAAATGCATATAGGAAGCACATTTTAGAACGACATTAAAGAACTGGACCCGACAAAAGCATGTAAGTATTTAGGCATAGAAGAAAGTTTTGACATACAGCATAACAATGAGAAAGAAAAGCTGAAGAAGGAATACTTGAGGAGATTGAGACTAGTTTTGGGTACAGAATACACGACGACTGGGACTATTTCAAAGTCATTCAGAAAATACGTGAGCAACATACCAGGAAAACATGAAGTCAAGGAAATACAGAAAACAGCCATATTGGGCACTGCACACATACTTCGGAAAGTACTAATGTAAAAGTATAGTAGATTCAACACTGGAACTAACGGTATAAGCACCATGAATAGTAACAACAGAATAGATGCAACACTACAGTTTGTCTCAGGAGATTATTATTATTATTATTATTATTATTATTAATGTCATAGGTTTAAAATAAACGGTAGGCCTATTTTTAGAAGTGAACCAGTTAGCCTCTCAAGAAGGACTCTGTACCATGGAGTAAGTAATTAAGTAAGAGGAAGATGTATCTTTTTATGCATAGGTTGCAAAAATATCCTGCATATTGGACAAGGAGAGAGAGTGATAGAGAGTGAGAGAGATAAGGGGTCCTTTTCAAACATCTTGTTTAACGACGCTGTCAGTTGCTAAAAATGTATAGCTTTGGCTATAGAGCAATTATTGAATATGGAGCATTGTTTGAATGATAGTGACAGGGGAAATCTGAAGCACCCGAATAAAAACCTGCCTCAGTGCTTCTATTTCCACCGCAACCCACGTGGATCGAACCTATAACTACTCTGCAAAAGGCCGGTGACTAACCACCTGAGTCACGGCACGGACAGAGAAACAGTTTTGTTAGTATAAACTTGTTAGGTTTCAACACTTCTAGCAAAAACGAAATGAATGTTACAAGAGGAAAACTAAGAACTTTAACTTCCCTGAAAAGTTTAGAATTCAGCATTAACTGCCACTCTGTGCTTTTATGTGGATCATAACATCTAAAGTTAGTGAAACAAAGAGGAGCGCAGACAGCATAAATGCGTTTCCTGAGAACGGTCACATAAGTGATAAATAAGTCAATGAGATTTTATTTTCATTTTGTTTGTACAAACCGCGATTTCGCGCAGTTGATACACATTGTTTCAAAGTCAGAGACGTCTAAAGGTTTGTATTGCTTCTATGTTGGTATTACTAATGAATAAAAGCTCACCTGAGATGAAAGGACTTTGGATTCTTATTTCCTGAACAGTCTAGTTCTTTGAACCTGTAGTGAAGTTGTGATACATTGATACCGACGCCAAATTGAATCTGTCTCCTGTTACCTTCTGGCAATCATTAGTTGAGGTATTCGCGGTGGTTGTCATTGTCAGGGAACAGAGCAGTTTTCTGTTTTGTGACTGTAAACTATAATGCACATTTCAAAATTAACCTACTTGGATGATGACAGGTACACGTCATTCTCCTAAAAAGTTACCCAAAACCTTAAGCGTAGGTACACAAACCTTAAAACAGAATTTGACGGTTTAGCCAGAAAGCACCTGGTGGCACTACTGCTTATTGAGGTGTTGTGTAAGGGACGGTATATAAAGATTTTCAGGTCTTCTACCTAAGGAAGCGTGCACAGCCCAAAATTAGTGACTACTAATAGCCATAAGTAATAATATAGGAGAAGTAACGTCACGAAGATGTGGTTGAAGGAATGGGAAAAACAGATATTGTTACAATAACATAAAAGTGTCAGATTAATGCCTATAAAGTTTTAATAGAAACCCGAATTCTCAGCTGTTATATGAATATAAACCGAAGCACAAGAAGAGTTTTAACAGAAATATTTCCTATGTTGGTGTAAGTACGAGAGGATAATAAAATCTTATGGGAAATACATGTAATGTTTCATGTATCCTTATATTGGGCAATAGAAAAATATCTGTGCTTAGCTACCTACTCTGGCTGCTTTAACCACGAAAGAAATCCTCCGAGTCCCATTGTCTAAGAACCTATGTGGCTCCAGATTCGGTCGTCACGCTATGATGAACAGAAAAACTTTCATCTGACAGGAATAGAATAGGGATCGTACTCGAATGGAAAAAGAATCGAATAGGAATCGAACCAGTCACACACAACGCTAGTTGTGTAGCTTTGTGTGTGACTGGCGTAATACATAAAAAGCCTATTTGTAAACTGTTATTTATACAGTCTAGTTTAATTTTAATAACAATTCTTTTAAACTTAACTCCGATGCGACATATGAAGCTTCAAAATTCGATTAACGCATTCATCAATTTTATACAAGAGTTAAAACAGGATGCTGGCATATCAAAAACAAACGCGACGTATATAAACTTTAATAATTAATTGAGTGTATCGAGATGGAAGATAAAATTGTGTGCTGTCCCTGCGTGACGGAAAATTAGAGACTACGATAGGATGTTATTTAAACTGCGGCGCTGCTACCGGCTGAGCTGTAGTTTCCTGTTTATGCTGTATATCCAGGAAAATGTCTCTTGTTGGATGAATGGATTATTTATTATTCAACATAGTAGTATAGACATGAATGTAATTAATTATGTAAATCATACTGGTTTTACAATTATTGACCTACTGAGTGTTGCTGGCGGATGGTAGCTGAGAGTAAGATAACGGAATTTCATACCAAGTTCCAACTGAATCAAGAAGGTATCTATCGCCATGAAAAATCCAGACCTTCTTCAGTAAGATCATCCTCTCCGTTTCAATCAGTGCAGATCGTCGGCAGCCTTATGCTATTAACGTGAATATTTAATAGTGGTACATGGGCCGGGACAGCTCAGTCGGTATAGCTACTCGTTGCGGGCTGGACGGTCCAAGGATCGAATCCCGGTGGGGGCGAGATTTTCCGCACCCGTCAAGATCGGCCCTGGGGCCCACTCAGCCTCCTATACAATTGGTGCTGGGTCCCTCTCCCGGAGGAAAGGTGGCGGGGCGTGGCGTTGACCACCCACCCCCGTCTAGTGCCGAGGTTAAAGAAAGAGTAAAGCTATACCTCTACTCTCCCCCTGGGCCTTCGTGGCCTGTTCTAGGGCGAACTTTACCTTCACTTTTTACCTTTAATAAAGCTACTGTGTTCTTACTTGTTACCTGTCATTTCTTTTCCTTGTTTAGTACGTGCTCATATAAATTTGGAACCTCGAGCTTCAAGCTCAAAAAATATTGGTTCCTAGCACTGCAATCAAACAGTGGTTTATAATGTATTTGCGAGCAAAGAACATGTTCGAGCAATATTTTGTGCAGTGACGGGGGCGTCATTCTGTAAAGCATGAGTTAACGTATCTATAACAAGAATAAAAAATGTGTGGAAACAAGAGAGCGAAGAATTGTTAGTTTCTTTTAGAAACATTTGAAACAAGATAGAGAAGCTGTAATTGATAGTATTTGACAGAAATGTTACGAAAAAACGGAGAGCTTATACTGCGAGCATGATATATCAAATATCGGCATTGCAGCGCAGTACGTTACAGATTCAAAAGGGGTAGAGTTGCGAGTGTAGTGTAGGGTATGGGCTGGACGTCTGAGTAATTCGTAGTTCAACACCCTGTAAGGACAAACTTTTAGCCATTATGGTATTTGTATGTCCATGACAAGTGGGTCTCTGTCACCACGGCATGGCGCGTCCTCAGGTTGCGGTTGGAGGAACGGCCTCCAATATGGAGGGTAGCTGCAAATATATTGAATAAGCAGTGGCGGACAGCCGACAAGGGGTGGTAATCCAGCTTGGGTTTGGGCAAGTTGCTAAAAAACTCCTAACTTATAAAATTGGCCTTGTTACGAAACGGATGCAAGTTCCCCTGGTCTAGTCTGATCCTTTGGCACAACCTAAGCAATGGAAAGGGGACATGAGATTTGGTACAGTACATGGAATGTAAGGAGCCTGTATAGGTTAGGGTCATTCAGGACAGCAGCCAGGGAAGTAGCAATGTATAAATTAGATATAGGTTTAGTAGGACACAGGGGGCAATGTAAGAAAAGGCGGTAATGAACCTCCAGGTTCCATAGAATGCGGGGAGTTTCTTGACTAGTTGGGAACCGGCTAGCTTCTCAAGAATGACTCTGCTCACTGGAGTATATCAGTAAGTAACTGAGTAAATAAATAAGTAAGTAAACGAGTAAGTAATATGTATGTTTGTATGTATGTGGTATCTGCATGTATCAACCTTCTTAACATTAACATATGTGGTGTATTTAACAACTCATCCAACAGCTCAGACTAAATAGCGTGGAACCGAATGGTTATGAGTACATGATGGGCTGTAGATGAATTGTAAGAAGAGGTCGAGGCCCCAATTAGGGAGCTATCCGCATATTTGTGTGGAGGGACTGAATAAAACAACTTTGCCAGTTCTTCCGGATTTTGAGGCGAGATTTTAATCCGAGACCTTTCGAATAAGAAGCAGCAGTGCTACCCAGTCCAACGTGACATTCAGTCGTACAGACGTTCAAAATGAAACATGCGAAGATTGTTTGGTGTGCTTTTACATGCACCTTACTTAGTCTACTCTTTAAGGCCTTTGATGTCAACTCTCAAGTTCCGCAGTCTGGTCGAAATGTGCGAACTCAATTGACAAATTTCCCTCACACCAAGAACTGTTGAGATTTGAAAGCTCGGGCTCTCAGTCGATATTCGTTATCCAAGGCAGTGAGCGCCTCACACTTCCACCCCCCTCAAGCGCGACCTTATTCCCGAGGACGTGTCTCATGTCGGAGGGCTTTCCTTAATTATCTCTCCGACTCGGGACAGGATGGGACTCGCACCGTGAAGTGAGGTACAGTCGCTGTGTGAACGAACTAAATACACAAGGAAATTGCCTTCGTTCTGAACTGCTCTCTGATTGTACAAAGTGTTTTGCGGACGGCGCAGCCACGAGGTGTAGTGCTGCGTTATGTGTCGGAACGATTTGACGGTAAAATCGTCGCACTTTATAGAAGGAACAGACGCAGAAATAATATTACCTTAATGAAGTAAAATTAATCTAACGATATTAATTAGCTAAATCCATTCTTTACTATGAGAGTACATTAAACCGTTTTTTTTTATTTTAATTTGACATTTTCTTATGGTGCTGATATCTGTGTCACTGTTTGTAAGGTGACGTCACTTCATTTTTAATCATCCGACGGGCTCTCGTGGAATGATAAATTAGAAATTATTCCACATTCATTGATTCTGTTGGCCAAAAGCAATACCAGTTATCAGTAATATAAACCTCTGAAGAGAAAACAGTGTTTAGATACCCGTGCCTGAAATATTCGATCAAAGGCTCCTAAGTGCATTTATTTCTCCCATATATTTTGTTCCACACTTACATCTCTGTCACCGATTTCTACTGCCTTTCAGTAGGATACCGCAAATTATTGACATAAATTCCAAGCTGGTTAATTTTTTCCACCAGTCCTTCTACACAGTTCTCAAAGCGTTTGTTCTCCTTCAAAGTACTGTACTTTAACCTTTTAAAGCCTACCGGTTACTTTACGTACCACCAGGTTTAACATTCAAAAATTCTGCGTGGTGATTAATTACATTGCATTTATGTGTTTTGTATGGCCCCAGAACAAACTTCTTCCTTATACATCGTTTTCAGATTGGTTTTTATTGCCGCAGTGGAGAGTGTTTACTGAGCGGTAAGCACCGAGTCCTTATATAAAACAGACACGTTTCGTCCATAAAGGGCTAAATAAGGGTCTGAGTCGGGATAGCTCAGTTGAAACAGAGACCAAGCTACGGGCTGGAGAGCCGAAGAACTGAATTACATCTCTTGAAGGGATTAAAGTTTGTCTTTTCTCTGAAACGTCCCTACTGGCTGCAGGACCCAGCAGCCTCTTAGTCAGTGGGTGTCAGCAGCTCATCAGTCATGCGTAAATCGACAGAGGCGCGAAGCTGGCCACTCACATCTGGATAGTGTAGAAGTTAAGAATGCAGTTATGTCTACACTTCCGCATATGCTTTGATGGAGTGGTGCCCAGTAAGCACAAGGCACGGTTCACCTTCACGTGCTTGCAAAATTCTCCAGCATTTGATCAAATCCGAATAAAATAGCCCAACAAAGAATTTGTTCGTGAGGTGTAGTATAACGTTACCTATCGTCAGAGCTGTAAAGGCCAGCTCACTTCATTGAGCCATTTTAGAATTAATAAGCACGTCTGTTTCCACTCAGGCCTTACCACCTACCCACAGTGATAATCTTCAACAATATAATACTATAACTTTGACTTACAACAAGAGCGTATCATTTCACAGTCTGTTCTGACGTCGAGATTAATTAGTACAAGTTTTAGCGCGAGGAGACGTCTGTCTGTCTGTCAGCTGGAACTAGTTTGCGTTATTACAGTGCAACGTCATTGTAACCCTTCTTACCTGTTTCTCTTGTATTCTACGGGCCTTCACTCCTCCCCCGTACTCGAAAATTGTCTTAAAACTTTGTGCAGTTCTGTATATCCAAACTCCTGACAACTTACAAACTCATTGCACGGATTGAAATCCTACTTGAGAAGCTGATGTTCGGTCAGCTAGTTAAGTCAAACACCGTCTTTCACAAAACCCTCATGTTCATTGCCGTGTTCCATCAGCGACCAACTGATCGCTTTTCGGTGGCCAATGTATTTGGTTTACACCATTACAGGCTATTATTTTAATATTCTTCATATTGAAGATTAATGTTATGTAGGATCTGTGACACCATGTAGTTTGGTATAAATGTACTGACTTTTCAGAGAAACTAGTTTCCTCCTTCAAGTAACATAAAATAGGAAATATCGACACACATTTATAAGATTACAGTGTCACAAACCAGAAGAGAGCAATTTTCATGGTCACCGCAGTGGGACGTTACAAATCTCCCCCCACCCAATTCTGTTTCTCTCTAGTGGCATCTTACAAGTGCACAATGACAGCCGCCCTATTCCTTCCCTCGAAATTGTTACGATGTTTCTATACAAATGTATAACCAATCGCTTCCGGTTTCCTGAATCCAAAAATATCATATTGCTATTATTTTAGAAGTCCTACAACTTGTCCTTTACATCAAAACAGTATCACTCAAATGAAGAGAGGTGTGTTGGGCAGGGCGTGCATTACACATGGGGAAGAAATAGGATGTGAGAACACGGACTAGATTTAGCTGGCTGAGGACAGAGTCCAAAGGCGGAATATTGTGGACAGGGTAATGAATTTTCGGATTCTATAAATGAGGGGGGAGTTCTGGATCAGCTGACGACTAACCAAATTTCCAAGAAGGCATTAGTTTCTGTGTACGCAGATACGTTTCCATTTATGACTGCAGATAACCTCCTTCCCCGCCCTCGCTTTCCTCCCTGTCTAAGCTGTCCTGTCGAAGGAATAATTATACGAGACTGAGCTTAATGCTGTGTAGTTCTCTCTTTGCCGTTAGCGGCGCTGCCTGCGTTCCGATGAGCAGGAAACTCTGCTCGAACAAGTGGGGAGAGTGAAGCGTAATTAGTTACCCCCTCCCATCTTCCTAAGTTCCCTCGCCCCCATCTCCAGGCTGTTACTCATTTCTCATATCTAGTACTCATTTTGTTCTGCTTGCTCTGTTTCGTATAATTGCGACAAAAGTATCGTGTTAAACGCTGTGTGGTTGCTTTTTATGATGTTAGTAACTCGGACCATAATAGCGCCAAACGTTTGGTGATAACTGGGAAGGATCTGGCAGCAGCGGTCGTAGCCTCTTCGGACTATTCTGGAATTTAAAAAAAAAGCGGTCACAGCATTTCCAGGTATTATCCGGGTATTTGCCTAATAAGAAACCCAAAAAAAAATCATCATGGTAGAAAATGACAAGCCTAGGATTCGAACCTGACACTTCCTCGAATTCAATCCATGGAGTTACCCGTGCACAGGACTGTTCATTCCAATGGAGATTTTCGTGTTAGAGAAATTTGCTGTCATTAATTACGTAGCGCAGAATTATATTGTGATTCAAGAACAACAGTAGCTTTGCCTCTTGTTTTTACGGACCTAAAATCTAGTCATTTATATGAAAAGGCGAACGTAAACTGACGATGAAGAGGATTTACTCTGAGGAATGGAAAGTGTGAAATAGTAAGCGTTATCTTATTTAGTTCGCTGTGCAAACGCTTCCTGTTTGTTAGAACCGATTCCCTACTTCAAACAGTGTCCTAAGAAATTAAAATCTGACGCTGTACTAAAATATTCCTCGCTTTTCATGAGCCCGAACGTTCATAACCGTGGTCACACGAACACGTCACAGGTCCCAGTCATCACGCATATTAATCTAATCCACATCCTCAGACACTACGTAATTAAGATAAAATGTAATATTCTTCTATAGTCTCAAAAGTATTCTCCGCCCTTCTGTTTTTGTAACATTTGTATGTAGTTTTCACATCACCTGTGCATGCTACACGTCCTTTTGTTTCAGTTTTTCTTAATATTTTGCTACAGTACATCTTAATTTGAGTTGCATTTTGTCTCGTTCCTGGAAGAAGGCGCTGTTTCGACAGTCTATGAGTATTCAGAACAATCTCAGCTACCCTCCATGTATGAAAGCCATTACCTCCGTCCACGGCCTGAGAGCGTGCCATGTCGTGGTGACAAGGGTAAACCTGTTAACGGGTAGTGATAAGCTGTATTAATAGAACACTGTGATTAAAGCTGTCAGGCATTTGAAATCTGAGTAGTGACGGTTCTAGACATGAATGATAAGGTGACAGAGAATTAAGGAACTTAATTAAAGGTTGGACAGGCCCAATATGAAGCGGATGTAGCTCCATGCGTTCAGACAAGCAGCAGAGAACCGCTTGCCTGACAGGCGGACGCGAGTTTTCACAGTAAATGTCAAACATTATTCCGTATTATGACAAGTTATAACATAAGGTAGCAGTTATATCTCCAACAGTCAAGTCCATCTAAGTGGTAATGTAATTAAAGTCTCGCTAAAAATATAATGTAATAAAACGCTTTGTATACGTGGTAGCTTCAAAATATTCCCGGAAACACTTTCTTTCTGAGAAATACAAAGCATACAATTATGTAAGCTAAATTCCCTTTAAAATAGATTCCTGGTGCAACTATACACCTCTCCCAGCAAATGCAAGGGTGTTGGAAACATTCCTGAGAACCATTTTGCGAAAGTCTTTGCAGGTCATCCGTCACATTCTTAAGGATGTCAGTAGCATTACAAAAGCTCCTTCCCTTCATTGCTGATTACAACACATGGTACATATCAAGATCAAGTTGAGTCAGGTCAGGAATGTATTCGGGATACTCCAGCGTTGTCACATTGTTCTTTGCTAAGTAATCCTTGACCAAAACCGACAGGTGTGCTGGAGCATTGTCATGAAGGAGAAACCAAATGTTGGTTCTCCATTCTTCGGGTCGTTTCCTTCTGACAGCATCCCTAGGCGACGAAGGATGTTAATGTGCATTTCTCTATTTACAGTAGCAATTCCTGTAAATTATACTAGCGAATTCCGGGAAATTTATGAAGCTGCTACGTATTTTGCGAAGGTATATTTATCCAAAAACCATTCTCCGAAATTTCAGACGAACTAGAGAGAGAAGAGTTTCGGAATAGCCCAAAGAGACAAACATGATAGATGTTAAGAGAGTAGGAATTATAGGAAAATAAACAGAAACATTTCGCAGACTCCTACATATTATTAGTTTCGATACCTTGTACAACGTGACAAAATGAGTAGAAATAAGCCTGCAGTTTATTTTGTGGAGAAAGTATCTGTACTGTCTTTATAAGTAAATAAATAAAACACATGTTACTTTTTCCTAACATCATTCTCTAGTACGGTGAATAAATTAGTCTTTATTTTTTGTATTCCTACTTACTCGTTTATTCCAAATGCATAATTCCAACAAATGTTACTTATATAAAGAACTGAAATTAAAATTGGCAGCGGCTTACCATATGGCTCACCAGTGTCTGAAATAAATAAACGAAGACAGAAAATTAAAATTTCGTAAGAATTTACTCAACTTTCCATCGTTTCGCCATGCATCCAACCGACCTTTACTAGAACGACAAGCGGGTTCTGTCCGAGAAAATTCACAGCCTTTATATTTTCTCTTTGCTTGTAATTAATATAGTGTCTCCAAAGCCCCCACGACACCACTACCTTCACACACTCCCTCTGTCTCTCCTTCTGGCTTCAAATGAATAACGTAAGACTAAATGGTTTTATATTCAAAAGGGATGAGTTCCTTCGGGTTGGTTCTCGTCGCTTAAATACCTGTATCAGGTGAACATTTAAGCATCTGATTAGTTCTTTAATATTTGGTCAGTGTCTTAGTGACTGGTCAACATTTCAGTAACTGGGCAGCGCTTTCTTATTTGAAAAGTGTTTCGGTAAGTTGACATGGCTTCAGAATCTGGAGAGTGGCTCAGTGTCTGGGATGTTTTTTCTTCTGGCCAGTGCTTTCGTATCTGGACTGTACTTTATTATCTGGGCACTGCTTTAGAGTCTGTGTTGAATTTGAATATCTGAACAATACGTTAGTGCCTGGGTACTGCGTTAGTACCCGGGCAGTGTTGGAGCAACTAGACTGTGCCCTAGCATATGGGCAACACTTCAATATCTGGACAATATGTCAATCTCTTTCCAATCCACCGAGCAGCGAAATGCAGGGTTGTTTCAAGAACAGCTCCATCTTCAGAAAATAAAGGTTATTTGAATAAATCTGTAATAAGTGTTGTAGATAATAAATAGATTTTCCTCTATTTTCTTCTTTCTGACATCCAGTAATCAGTGCTTCTCGAGCGATGGAGAAAAGAGAGAGAGACAGAAAAAAAAGATGAAATGAAAGCAAAGGAAAGAAAATAAAGAAAGAGAGGAAAAAGCTCTTGGAAGCTGTTCGCTATAAATGAGCTGCTGTGATTACGAGGAGTACAAAATTAAAATGAAGTCTCAGTGGGTGAGGGGCAATAAACAGTCACACAGAGCGGAGCAGTAACGAGGGTGCTGTGAAAAGGAGAGAGTCTTGCTTTCTTAATTCCTTCACATTTTATTTTTAAACGAAAGCGATATAAAAGTAAGTCGGAGTTGAGGAGTCAAATTGAATTCGGTTTGTGTTAAAATATGAACGTGACCTAAAGTGATTTTTCAGGTGGCCTTACCATTACCACGTCTTGTTGTAACTTGCGTTCCTATTTCGTTTAAGTATCTGACATCTTTCGCTCTGTGCTTCCGTGTTGTTTGTAAGCTATGTTATATGCTGGTTAGGATATTATAATTATGCTTATATAAAATATTATTCTAATGACTTTAGCACTGGGGAAATGGCCATTTCTTCTTCCACACACACACACACACACACACACACACACACACACAGTACATGTATGTTCGAAACAAATTAGCCAGGTGAAATACAAAAAATAAATAAATAAACAATCATGCTGAATCTAATAGTAAGTTACGTAAGAAATTTCTCCTCTCTTAAGAAGAAATCTGTAGATTCTTTCACTAAGACCTCCACTTGTATTGGGATCTTTAGTGAAGCACCCGAATCCAGTTCATACGTTATTTCTGCAAGATCCGCTCCAATTTTATCATCCCATCTATGCCTAAGTCTTCCGAAGTCTATGTTTTCCATGTTCTGCATATATAGCTGTACATACACAGTAACTAATCCATAACCTGCGTGCTACACGCCTCGCACATTCCCCTTCAATTTCTTATTTTAAATCATACATCTCATCGTTATGAACTTTTCTGCGTCCTGCTGTCACTTCCTCCCTTTTTGGTCGAAATATTTCCCTCAGCACCCTGTTTTGAAACATATTTCAGTTTGTTGAGTAAAGAGAGACCAACTTGATGCCACTTATTTTATTATTACTTTATTCAGTGCTCAACATGTTTCGGATGTTAATACATCCATCCTCAGGAGCTTGCGACTAATTCGTTGAGTTACT
>Ga0123357_10004289_pt1 | contig 16683 bp, 12 predicted proteins | sample TergutEmb28metaG_FD_89873 | JGI IMG/M metagenome (GOLD analysis project Ga0123357, IMG submission 89873) | Embiratermes neotenicus P4 segment gut microbial communities from Petit-Saut dam, French Guiana - Emb289 P4 | ecosystem: Host-associated > Arthropoda: Insects > Digestive system > Gut ... | reverse complement strand
TTGAGTACGGCGCCGCAATCAAGCGCAGGTACTGCTACTATATTTCAGACAACAGATAATGCGGCAATGGCTATAAACGGGATTGCTAAGATGATGACAATGCAATATCTTGGCACTCAAGGGTTCAATGGAGAAGGAACCATAAAAAACTGGTATGGAAACTGGCCCGGAAATAATTTTTATATATATTACACCGGCTGGGCTCCTATCATCAATGCTACTTATCACGAAAATGTTACAAGTATTTATTTATACTATCCGTGGTACTATTATTATAAATTGATAGGAAATGCCAATGCGGTTGTTACTTACATTGACGATGCTACAGGAGCGCAAGCTGATAAGGATTTTATTAAAGCGCAGGCGCTGACCTATCGGGCTTATTCGTTTATGATGCTGGCTCAGATGTATTGCTACCGGTGGTCGGATTCCAATAATGGAGCGTCTCAAGGATTAGTTTTGCGTACAGACATTTCGACCGGCGATATGCCGACTTCGACTTTGCTTGAAACTTATGAACAAATATATAAAGATTTGGACGATGCGATCGCTCTTTATAAAAGTAGTGGGAAGAACCGTCCAAGCGGAGATTTTTACAGTCCGAATATTGACGTAGCTTATGCAACTTATGCTCGCGCAGCTCTGGCTCGTCAGGATTATTCAACAGCGGCTGCAAATGCAAAGTTAGCTCGCGCCAACTATCCGTTAATGGGCGTCAGCGATTATAAAGCCGGATTCGCCGGTCCTACTTCGGAATGGATTTGGGGTTGTTACGGATCGAGCGATGAAACATTGTTTTACTATTCTTATCAGGCTTATATTGCTTACAACGTAAATTCAAGCCTTGTTAGAACCTATCCTTCGTGTATCAGCAAAGAAGTCTATGATAAGATACCTGCCACAGATATACGTAAAGGGATGTTTCTTGATCCTACCGGTTATACTTATACAACTTCATCCGGACTTGCCGGCGCTGCATTAAAAGCACAGGCATTTGCATTATATCCCGATTTGGATGCTTCAGCCAATGCTTATGCTTACATGCAATTTAAAATCAAGGCAAATGATAATCCCGGAGTAGGAAATGTGAATAATTTCCGTTCATCGGAAATGTATTTGATTGAAGCGGAGGCTGATTATTTCCTTAATAATCCGACGGGAGTTCAATCGTTGTTAGTAGAGTTAACACAAAGTACAGGGCGGGATCCGAATTATACCTGTACTAAAACAGGTGTGGATTTATTGAACGAAATCAAATTCTATCGTGCCGTTGAACTTTGGGGCGAAGGGTTCGATTGGTTTGATATGAAACGCTGGGGAGATCCTATTATTCGGCATACTTACGAGCAAGGCGGTAATTTTACGGCAACTTTGGCAGTTACGGTTCAACCTCAGGATGCAAACAAATGGACGTGGAAAATTCCTGTGAGAGAAACAGATTATAATAAAGATGTGTTGCCTCAATGAGTCTTTATTAATTAATTACAGTTAATATGGAGAGTTGCAAGTTTTAGCTTGCAACTCTCTTGTTGTAAATATAATAGATGCCTTAACCTACATTGTAGCCTTTTGATGGCTATTTTTTATCTTTTTTTAGCTTTATCTTTACCCTTTGTATCCAGTATTTTGTGTCGGCTGGCAACGTAGGCGCCGGTTATGATGAGTTTGTTCCAAATTAATTAAAAGCCGGATTTAGGCAATTCAATTTTGATGTATCGTAAAAAAGCTTCGGGTTCACTTCAAATGTCCGGAGCTTTTTTTATTGGTTTGATTAACCTTTAACAGTAAAGTCACTTTTGAAATTTTGAAAACTTGACCGGAAAGATATTGGCAAGCGGAGCAAAAATCTTCCTTTTTATCTTTTTACCCCTTAATTTTACTGAAGATCCATTGTAATTAATTAACTTTACCATGAATTTTAAAATACAATACAATGTTTTCAGGAATAGTTGAAGAAGCAGCCACAGTTGCAGGCTGCAAAACAGAACAGGGAAATTTGCATTTAACTTTGAAATGCTCCTTTGTCGATGAGTTGAAAATTGATCAGAGTTTGGCGCATAACGGCGTATGTCTGACGGTAGTCGGCTTGATGGAGGATACTTATACGGTTACGGCAATCAAGGAAACGCTGGAACGTTCGAATTTGGGTTTGCTGAAAGTCGGAGATAAGGTAAATCTGGAACGGAGCCTGCTGATGAACGGTCGCCTCGACGGACATATCGTACAGGGGCATGTGGATCAGACTGCCGTTTGCACCCAAGTGGACGAAGCCGACGGAAGCTGGTACTATACGTTTGAGTACAAATTCGACCAGGCAATGGCAAGGCAAGGATATTTAACGGTCGAAAAAGGTTCGGTTTGCGTTAATGGCGTCAGTTTAACGGTTTGTAATTCAAAAGATAACAGTTTTCAGGTGGCTATTATTCCCTATACTTATGAAATCACCAATTTCCACCAAATCAAGCAGGGAACTGTGGTGAATCTGGAATTTGATATTATCGGGAAATATATCAGCAAGATTAACAGGTATAATTAGAGGTAATTATTTGGGCATATTCTTCTTAAACAAATCCTTCCAGTGATTAAAATCTTTGCGGAAGAGAATGCCGATTCCCTGTGTCATTTCAGGGGTGATACTGTAAAAATAACGATAATTGTAATGGTTAAATCCATTCAAACGGATATCGCCGCTTTTGTTCAGTTTATATTCCAAGTCAAAATCGCCGATTACAGGAAGTCTGTTTTGATTTTCGTTGAAGAACGGATTGTTGGAGTAGCCAAAATTTCCATTGAAAATCAACCGGTTATTCAGCAGTTGGCTGGATAGCAAGAGTTCAAATTCCGTACTGGTTTGCGTGCCGGTATTCGATTGGTGAAAGATGGTTTCCACTCTGAAATTATTACTCAACAAGCCCAACATATTGGAAATTTGCGTGGATAGGGTAGAGGTAAGGTAAGACAGATTGGAATTAGCGTTTGCCGCATTGTCCCTCACATTTTCGGGCGGCGTGTAAAAACGGCTGAGGACAAGAAGGTAAACGATTTGCCGGCTCATCATATCGTCGGTTCGGATATAACCTTTTACCTGACGAACCAACTCGTCGGTAGCTCCGGGTAAGTCCAAGTCAAAGGCAACGGCGGGTCGTTCCAGTGGACCGGTCAATAACAGGATACAACTGACCGGAATAATGTTGCGGGCGGTTCGCTTGTCGGCAATCAACTGCGGGTCTAAATCTTCCAGATTGGCATTGACCGTATAAACTGCTTTTATGTTTAAGTCGGCGGCATAAGGGTCTCCTCTGAAAGCAACCGAACTGCCGTCCTGAATATCAAAATTACGGATAAACAACTGCTGTAGCGTAAAATTATATTTGCCGTGCTCAATCACATAATTACCAAGCACTTTCAGCGGTATTTTCGTTCCATACTGTATTTGAAGATTCCCTTTTCCATAGCCGCTGATTTTATCTCCGCCAACCGGATCCATAATCATATCAATGGTGGCGTCGGGCGTAATATCCAACAGTAGATTAAACCGGATCTCCGGTCCGTCGCCGGAAGTGACCGGAATTGGAAGCGGGGTTTTGTTTCCAGCTTTTTCCGGATCGGAATTTGGTTTTTTTACCGATACGAAACGGATAAAATCGTAATTTTCTATATCGGATTCTTCCATAAAGTTTAGCGTCATTTGAGTATTGGCTGTATTTTGCGCAGTAACGTCGATATTAATTACATCCTGTGTTCCGTAGAGAGAAGCCGTACCATTTCCGAAAGCCGTACCGTAAAACATGGGATTTAATGTTTTGGTCGCATTAAATATCATGAAATTGGAATAGGCAACGGTAGCTGAAAAATAGAAATTCTGAAACAGGTGGTGCTTTACAAAGCCGTTAGCTATGGCTTTATTTCCTTTTTCGTCATAAATGGTAATGTTGTGGGCTTTAATCGTGTCGGGAAGACATTTAATTGAATCGGTAAACGTGTAGAATGTGTTGAGGTATCCTACACCAAACCGGCAATTTTTAGCAAAAACGTCGCCTTCCACCGTAGGATTATTCAAATCGCCAAAAAGCCGCAGGTGTCCCGATAAGTTACCGGTTAAGTTCTGAACCACTTTGTCTAAATATTTCCGAAGAAAGCGGGCATCGGAATTTTTGGCGTCAAAATCAATGGACAGTTCTTCTTTTACCGGATAAATAATACCATCTACATCTATAAATGTCGAATCATTTTTTATTACTTTTCCACGCATTACTACGCCTTGATTTTCATCGTCCCATGTTCCGGTCAAATCCAAGTGACCAAAATTAACCGAATTGAAAGAGAAGTCGGTTACGTCTAAATGCGTTTCCATCTTCCTTGTCCGGAAAATATCCTGAGCGGTTACAAAACCGGTAGCCTGTCCTCCAAATTCCAATGCAGGAATATTCAACGACTGGAAAATATAATTTAAATCCATCCTGTTCAAATCAATTTGAAGTTCTTTCTCCGGATTGTGCGAAATCGCGCCTTGTATCTTAAGAAATTGATCCTGATGAGATGCTTGTAATTGATCGATTTGAATGCCGGACGAATCCACCACGACGGTGGCGGGATAAAGCGTCCAGATTGAATCATTGAAAACCAAATCGGTTTGCCTGATGTTCGTTTCTATCCGGATAGGCGAATGATTCTCCTGTTGTGAAAACAAAGTTGTTAACTTTATATCGCCTCTGTAATTGGAAGGTTCGTTCCCCCAATGCAAAAGCGTATTAAGTTTATCGTCGTTGGCATCTATTCGGATATCAAATTTCAGTTGCGCTTTCTTTTGCAAACTGATTCCCGCTATATTAACCAACGCCGTATCTTTCGAATTATCAAGCAATAACCGGAGCGAGTCGATTCGTGAACCGCCGAGTAGCACATGAGGAGTCGCAAACGCCAAATGCAACTTATCTCCATTGTAATGTCCGGAAATATCCGTATGTCCCTGAAGAGAAAGAGGCAGCTCGAAAGCCTTTGAAAAATCGGTTAAATCCTCTATTGTCAAATGTATGGAGAAATCGGTTTCCTCACCGCCCTGATAGTTGGAATCAGGCTTAACCAACGAAGGCAAATAGTGGGCAAATGTTTGTTTCAGAGCAGGTGGAAGCGCTTTATAAGAATAATTTCCCCAAATATCCCCTGTAAGAATTTGGGAATCGATGCGAATGCGTTTTTCCTGAGGCGAAGGAGTGGAAGCAACCTTTATGCTGTCGAGACAATAACTTCCTTTTTCAGTTTCAAAGTTCAAATTATTTAATGAAACAGCGCCTGAAAAATTATCGGGGTCATTTCCGGTTATGTCGGCATTCAATTCAAAAGACAGCAACGGGCGCTGGTATTTACTTGTAAGATTTAATTTATCTAATTGTAAATCAGATGCTTTTAGTTTAAAATCAAACTTGGAATCCACTCCGTTGAAAACCAAAAGACCTTCGCCTTCAATCTTTCCTTCCGGGCTGTTGAGATTCAGCCGTCCATCGAAACTCGTCGGCGTAAATTCGCCATTCAAACTCAAATTATGGTAAGCATATCCTTTATAAACCAATTTCGCAAGGCTTGCATCAATCGTGCCGGAAAACTTATTATCCGTATCCTGTCTGGCGTCTAATTGGATATTAAAAGTCATATCCCCGTAATCCGGATCATTTAAAAGCTTTTGCAAATTCAAACTTTGCGAAGCGATTTGTCCACGTACAAACCGGCTTCCGTTTTTTCCCATCGTGAGATTCGTTTGAATATTCCCCGCATCGGTGTTCAAAACGCCCCAAGCAGCTAAATTATCAAATGAACCGTTGACGTCCCCCGAGAAACGAATGTTTTTCATCTGCTTGATTTGTACGGGTAATGTAAACGGTTGCTTTGAAAAATCGTTGACTATCAGCTCAATACCTTCCGGAGTAAAATATGAATTGGATATTTTTCCCCGAACATAAAAAAGTTTCTTATCGGAAGAAAAAATATTTCGCAGTTCGGCATTTGCATTAACCGACACTTGGTTGTTATACCTGAAATAAAGATCCTCGATTGAAAAATCATTCCCTGTGCCGGAGAAGTCGCCTTCGATATTAACCTGTTCGTCGATATGCGAAAGAACAGGAATAAAGACGCTTAATTCTTTCGGATAAATCGTGGAAGATTTTAATTTTAACCAAAAAACGACCGGTTCTTTTTTTTCTCTGCCGGCAGGCGACAAGTCGTAATTAGCTTCTAAATCCGAAAAAAGGAAAGAACTTTTTTCCAATTCAACTGTCAATTGGTTGATTTTAGCCGTTTTTTCATTGGCAACCAAATCAAAGGTCAGGTTTTTCAGTTGTAAGCCGGACTGTTCTTTGAAACTCAATTTATTAAACTGTAAACCCAATCCTTTACCGTTAAAGTCATGAATTTGGATTTTTGAAGATATATCGCTCAGCGAAAGTTGCTTGGGATTGAATATGCCGGGCGTTTCCGTTTTATCTTTCACGCGGTAAGAAAAATTACCCATTCGCAAATTCAACTCTTTGATTCGCAAATCAATTGCCGGATTGGTCGCAGTCGTATCTTTTTTAGCAAACGCATCAATAATGTATTGGATATTCAAGGGCGAATCGTCTGTTTCCTTATTCAGATTAAATTGAAACGTAAACAATTGAATGGAATTGAACCGCCATTTTTTTTGCATGAGTGGAATAAATTCAAAGCCGGCGGCAACCCTTTTTGCCTGAAACAGGACTTCGCCGGACTGGTCTTCCATATACACATCTTTAAGGATTAGTTTATTAAAAAATCCCAATTCAATTTGCCCGATACTCACTTCCGTATGTAATTTTTTATTGAGATAAGAAGCTATCTGATGAGAAATTTTTTCCTGAAAATAAGGAAGTTGCAACAATGAAGCCGGTAGTACATAAATAATAACGAAGAAAATTAAAATCCCTCCGATTAGCCTTTTTACTATTTTCATCTGTTTGGAATAAAAACAGGAACGAATTATTGTATTCCTGCTTGCTATTAACTCATCATTTTATTTGTGGCAAAGGTACGAAGTCATTTGTGTTTTCCGAAATATTTTCCGAAATTTGTGCACTTTTTTAAGAAATTTTTCAAAATGAATATAACTATCTTGGGAATTGAATCGTCGTGCGACGACACTTCGGCAGCGGTCGTTCGAAACGGAGTAATGCTGTCGAACGTCATTACGGGACAGAAAGTGCATGAAGCCTACGGAGGCGTAGTTCCTGAATTAGCGTCGCGGGCGCATCAGCAAAACATTATTCCGGTGGTTCATGAAGCGCTGAAACGAGCTGGAATCGATAAAAAAGACCTCTCTGCCATCGCATTCACGCGGGGACCCGGACTATTGGGCTCTCTGCTGGTTGGAATGTCGTTTACGAAAGGCTTGTCGATAGCGTTGCAGACGCCAATGATTGAAGTCAACCATTTGCAGGCGCATGTGTTGGCGCATTTCATCAAGGAAAATGAACAGGACGACCGGCAACCTCATTTTCCATTTTTATGTCTGCTGGTTTCCGGCGGAAATTCTCAAATCATTCTGGTTCGTCAATGGAACGATATGGAAGTAGTTGGACAAACCATCGACGACGCGGCAGGGGAAGCGTTCGACAAATGCGCCAAAGTCATGGGATTGCCCTATCCGGGAGGTCCGGTGGTTGACCGGCTGGCAAAAGAAGGCAACCCTGAAGCGTTTCGGTTAAGTAAGCCACAGATACCGGATTATAACTACAGTTTCAGCGGATTAAAAACTTCATTTTTATATCTTCTTCGTGATGAATTAAAAAAAGACCCTGATTTTATCGAAAAAAATCAGGCAAATCTATGCGCCAGCCTTCAAGCTACAGTTATTGATATTTTGATGCAGAAATTGCTGAAAGCAGCTAAGGATTTAAACATAAAGGAAGTCGCCGTTGCCGGAGGAGTATCTGCCAACTCCGGTTTGAGGAAAACTTTTGAAGATTATGCTTCTCGCTATGGCTGGAAAATTCATATTCCCCCTTTTGCTTTTACGACTGATAATGCCGCCATGGTTGCCATGACCGGCTATTTCAAATTTTTGAATCGGGATTTTGCGGCGATGGATTGTGTGGCGTTTTCAAGAACGACAATATAACTGCTGTTTGTGAAATGATAGAAAGTCAGGTTAAAAACCCTTCTTTACTTTCTACTTGGTAGTGAGCGAAAAACGGGGCTCGAACCCGCGACCCCAACCTTGGGAAGGTTGTGCTCTGCCAACTGAGCTACTTTCGCTTTTGATGGTGCAAATGTAGCTACTTTTTTTGTTTTATCCAAATAAAAAGACAATGTTAAAAAGCGGACTTTTTGTAATTTTTTTGAAATATTGAATGTAAATTGGAAATTATTATTACCTTTGCATGGTTTCTTTTGCACATTACTCTTTAAGGGTTTTCCCCCTAAAGATAAAAAACAGAAGTAATTATTGAAATATATTGATAATAATTTAATTTGTTCAAGTAGTTGATTATGAAGAACCTTCTTGTAGAAAAGCTGAGCAAATACGACGCTCCGCAAAAGGTGAAGGCATTAGGTCTCTATCCTTATTTTAGGGTTATTGAGAGCGACCAGGACACGGAAGTTATTATAAACGGAAAGAAAGTGTTAATGTTTGGATCTAATGCTTATTTAGGTTTAACAAACCATCCAAAAGTAAAAGAAGCCGCAATCGCAGCTACTCAAAAATATGGTACAGGGATGGCTGGCAGTCGTTTTCTTAACGGTACTTTAGATATTCACCTGGAGTTGGAAAAAAAATTAGCCGATTTTATAGGGAAAGAAGATGCAATCATCTATCCTACAGGATTTCAGGTTAATGCAGGCGTAGTTTCCTGTCTCACGGGGCGCGATGATTATATTTTGTGGGACGAGTTGGATCACGCTTCTATTATCGACGGACATCGTCTTTCTTTCTCTCAAAAATTGAAGTTCAAACACAATGACATGTATTCGCTGGAAAAACAATTGCAAAAATGCGAATTGGACAGGATAAAGCTAATTGTCGTTGATGGCGTTTTCAGTATGGAAGGCGATTTGGCGAACTTGCCGGAAATCGTGAAGTTAGCAAAGAAATACCATGCAAACATCATGGTTGATGAAGCTCATAGCTTGGGAGTATTAGGACGGCAAGGACGAGGAGTGTGCGATCATTTTAATGTCCTTTCTAACGTGGACTTGATTATGGGTACGTTCAGTAAATCGTTGGCTTCCATTGGCGGTTTTATCGCTTCCTCCGAACCGATCATTAATTTCCTGCGCCACAATTCCCGCACTTATACTTTTAGCGCCAGCAGCACGCCGGCAGCAACGGCAGCCGCAAGCGCAGCGCTCGACATTATGATTAACGAGCCTGAGAGAATCGAACATTTGTGGAAATTAACGAATTATGCACTGCAAGGATTTCGCGAAATGGGTTGTGAAATCGGTCATACTTCCACCCCTATTATTCCTCTATTTATTCGCGATGATGCTAAAACATTCAGTGTTACGCAAAATTTGTTTGAAGAAGGAATTTTCGTTAATCCTGTAGTTTCCCCTGCCGTAGCTCCTACCGATTCGCTGATCCGCTTTTCGCTGATGGCAACCCATACTTTCAGGCAATTGGATTATGCCATGGAAAAAATCGAAAAGTGTTTGCAAAAAGTTGATGCCTTACACAAGGTTTTAGTCTAAACGAAGATCGAATTCTTTCACTAATTTATTGAGTAGAGGATTCTTACCGGAAAGGTATGCGTATTTCTCATGGTTAGTGAAAGGAGTGTTTTCCGTATTATCCTCTTTTATTTTTATATCCAACCGGATCCGGTTATTTTTTAAACGGGAGAAAAGATACTCCTTTATTTGACTGCTGTTTTCCTGTATAAAATGAATTTGGTCGGGATTTAAGGCATAAATTTCGACGGTGTTGTTTTCTTTTAATTCGGGATTCAAATACATCATAATACTTTTAAGGTGTTTGTCGGTCAACTCGTTCGCATAACTTTTCCACACCGTCCTCAATTCTTCTTCGGTAAATGATTCGGCTTGAATCTGCTCCGTAATATTTTCAGGCGCAGGGGAAGTTGCCGTTTCTTCCGTATCCTTTTTTAAACTTGCCCGTAAAATACCTTGTTTAACCGGTTGGCTATTTACCGGCGCCTCATTTTTCGGAGGAACGACGGTTTGAACGGGTGGATTTATAATTGCCGGTCGATTCCCCGTAACAGAAAATTCCGCAACCGGCTCAATCAGTATTTTTTTTTTACCCTCTTCCGGAGAAGCGTTATTCAGTTGGCATAAACGAATGAGAAGCAGTTCGATAGAAAGCCGCTTATTTTTACTGGCTTTGTAAGTCAAATCGGTATCATTGGTTTGTTCAATCGCTTTATACAGAAAAGATTCACTGCATCGCGCCGCTGTTTCTACATATTTTTGTTTAATTGCGTCGCCGGCTTCAAACAAGACAATGGTTTGCGGATCTTTGCAAACCAGCAAATCGCGGAAGAAAAGCGCCAGCCCGCTCAAAATCTGTTGCCCGTCGAATCCTTTGCTTATAATCTCATTCAACAGCAGCATACTTTGCCCTACTTTATTCGCCAAAATCCAATCGGTCAGACGAAAATAATAGTCATAATCCAAGACGTTCAAATTTTCGATGACCGCCTGATAAGTTACATTTCCCTGCGAAAAACTCACGATTTGGTCGAATATGGATAAGGCATCGCGCATTCCGCCGTCGGCTTTTTGAGCAATCACATTCAACGCCGCTTTTTCGACTTGCACATTTTCCTGAGAAGCCACATATTCGAGATAATCAACAATATCATTGATATTAATCCGGTTGAAATCGTAGATTTGACAACGGGAAAGGATAGTAGGCAAAATCTTATGCTTCTCCGTAGTCGCCAATATGAAAATTGCATGTTGAGGCGGTTCTTCCAGCGTTTTCAGAAAAGCGTTGAAAGCGGATGCCGACAGCATGTGTACTTCATCAATAATATATACTTTATATTTACCCAATTGGGGCAGAATCCGGACTTGTTCGGTCAAAGCGCGGATATCGTCCACCGAATTGTTAGACGCGGCATCTAATTCATGAATATTCAACGATCGGTTTTCATTGAATGAGCGGCAGGATTCACATTCATTACAAGCTTCTCCGTCAGCCCCAGGGTGAAAGCAGTTGATGGTTTTAGCAAAAATACGCGCGCAAGTAGTTTTTCCAACGCCGCGAGGACCGCAAAATAAATAAGCATGAGCCAGCTTATTGTTTTGAATAGCGTTTTTCAAAGTCGTTGTCAATGATTTTTGTCCGACAACCGATTGAAAAGTACCCGGTCTGTATTTTCTCGCTGAAACAATATAATTATCCATAATTGAAAAATATTTGATACAAAGATAATCATTTCTTTAATTTTTACTACCTTTGTATTCGTAGTTTTTTATCGAATGAACAGTATGAAAAAGTGGAAATATTTTTTTAGCAAATACGGACGCAAGGTGAATAAATACCAAATTACGATTGTCATTTTCCTTGTTGTAACTTTTTTCATTGGCGACAACTCTTTGTGGGATGGTATTCGTTATGAATCGAAGATCAAATCGTTACAAAAAGATATTGAATTATGTAAAAAGGAAAACAGCGATAAATTTCTCCAACTAAACGCGATGCAGGGAGACAGGGAAACACTCGAAAAATTTGCACGGGAGCAATTCCAAATGACGAAACCCAATGAGGATCTTTTTTTAATCGTCGAATAAGATGGCGACGAGAACGACCAATTATCTGTTTATTGTTGCTTCAACAATTCTATTAATATCGGCAGCGTTATACATAAAAGCCGATGAATGGATTTCGGGGACAATCATTAATTATGCCTACGCAATTTCCGGCGCTGTAGTTGCAGTGATCTACCTGACAAACCGTTATCAAGGACCGAATTTTCGCTTGAAACGGCTGGATATCCAACAAGTGATTGCAGCCCTGTTGCTTCCGGCTTCTTCCTATTTTATGTTCAAACATCGGAACGAATGGTTCATGCTCCTCTTGATTTCCGCTTTCCTGCAAATTTATATTGTGATTATTAAAACGGTAGAGGAGAAGAAAGAAAAAACCGCATAGCAGTGTAAAAATAAATAAATTCCAAAAGAAAATCCTACCTTTGCGTATTAATTATTTTTATACAAACACAATGACTGAAAAAGATTCCTTTTCGATTACGGATATTATTAGCAAACAATTTCTGAAAAAAGATGCGCACGGAGCAATTTCAATGCCCATTTACAGCTCGGCTGCCTTTGAATTTGATACGGCAGAGGAAATGGAGGCGGCTTTTCTTGGGAAAAGCGGCAGACATACTTACACGCGGATTTCCAATCCGACCGTTGAAGATTTTGAATCCCGAATCCAAGCCGCTTCGGGAGCTAAACACGTCATGGCGGTTGCTTCCGGAATGGCAGCTATTTCAACTACTTTTCTGGCTGTCGCTTCCGCAGGGTCAAACATCGTGACTACTACGCATTTATTTGGAAACACGTTCTCGCTGTTCGTGTCCACGTTGAAAGCTTTCGGGGTAGAAGTCAGATTTTGTAATTTATTGGATATTGAAGATGTAGAAAAAAATATCGATGAAAATACCTGCGCTGTCTTTACGGAAATAATTACCAATCCGCACATGGAAGTTGCCGATTTGACTGCCTTATCCGAATTAGCTCATAAAAAAGGAGTTCCGCTAATCGCCGATACAACGATCGTGCCATGGACTGCTTTTCAAGCCGGAGAATGGGGAATTGATATTGAAATTGTTTCAAGCACCAAATATCTTTCGGGAGGAGCAACCAGCATCGGCGGTCTGATTTTGGATCATCAATCCTTTGACTGGAAACAGTCGTCAAAACTTTACGACTTGGCAATACACCACGGGAATAAAGCGTTTCAAGTGAAAATACGTGGAGAAGTCGGACGAAATATCGGAGCGGTCATGGCGCCTCAAGTCGCTTATCTACAAAGTTTAGGATTGGAAACGTTGGATTTACGGTTTCGACAAGCGGCAAAAACCTGTCTGGAGCTGGCGCGTTTCCTTGAAACAATTTCCCGCATAAAATCCGTCAAATACACTGGTTTACCATCTAATCCGTTTTATGAAATAAGTAAAAAACAATTCGGGGATTATCCGGGCGCTATGTTGACTTTCAGTTTGAAAAATAAAGCGGAATGTTATGCGTTCCTTAACCGCCTGAAAGTAATCCGCAGGGCAACGAATCTATTTGATAACAAATCGTTGATTATTCACCCCGAATCGACTATTTACGGTACGTTAAGTCCGACATTCAGGAAGATGGTGGAAGTTCCGGACAATATGATGCGGCTGTCTGTCGGATTGGAAAGGTTTGAAGATTTGAAAGGCGATATTTTACAGGCGCTGGAGTAATTAGTAATTAGGAATTATATAAAATCGGTATTATGAAACGATGGGTTGTATTTATTACTTTTTTGAGCAGTTGGTTTATGGCATTTTCTCAACCGGAACCGAAAATGGTGTGCCAGCATGGGTTTAAATTTGAAATCAGTATGCAGAAAAATTGGGGTTATCTTCAGCCGGTTGTAATCGGCGTGACGCCCAATACTTCGGCTGATGCCGCCGGTCTGCGCGTCAATGACATCATTGAAAAAATAGATGGAAAACCTGCATTAAATGAGAATATTGATACAATTATTTCGTGGATACAAAATTCAGACGCCCAAATTCAATTAACCATCAGTAATTTAAATGAAAGCCACCAAAACCGGACTCTGGAGAAGTATTGCAATTTGAGTAATTCAATTACGGAAAGAGATTTGGCAGGCGTTTATTCGTTTTACAGTCTGGAAGATGTGCAAACTCATGCTTTTACCTGTCCGTTCAGAACTTCCGTTAATCCGGAAAGCAACCTGTTTTTATTTTCCACTTTTGGTTTTGCCGCTCCGGATCCTAATAACAGGGAATTGGAAAAAACCATTAATGCCGCTATCCGAAAAAGTTTGGAACAGAAAGGGTTGAAATATTCCGAAAAAAAACCGGATTTGATTGTTCATACGCATTATTCTTTCACTCCCAATCCTAATTTCCGGAATAATACGAATGCAGATAAATTTCCGATAGTCAGCCGTTACAATATGAATACAAAGTCGATGGAGAATTTACCGATTTACTATAATCCGTTAATTCATACAAATCAGGCAAAATTTTTCCTGAAATTAGGCATTCAATTGACTGACAACAAGAAGAATAAAACTGTAACCGTCTGGGAATGTGAAGCCAATGAGCTTTTACAATCCAATTATTCGCTTGCCGATTATGCGGAATTTCATGTTCCCTTGATGCTTACGCAATATCCTTATCCGAAATCGACGGAAACTGCTTTGTTTTATTACAGCCGTTCCAGCTATAATTACACAGGCATTTGTTATAATATGGATAATCTGAAAGAAGTTACGGAAGTAGCTCCTTTTTCTCCGGCTGAGAAAGCCGGAATTAAGGCGGGAGATATTATTGAAAAAATCAATGATATTAAATTTGTCAATAATCCAAAAACGGCGGACAATAATTACAAGCAATTCATCTATAAAACCTCGCCGCTACGCGATCCGGCTACGCAATTCACCAATGCCGAAGGATTTACACGCTGCATGTATTGGGATAAAATGAAATATGCCCTGATACAGGACGAGTTTAGAAAACCGGAATATTCTACCGTTTTCTCTTACTTGTTTTATTTTAAGCCGTATATTAATTTATCGGGTACGAATATAGTTGGTTTCAGTATTGTCCGGAATAAACAGAAGCTGGAAATCAAGGTAAAACCGGTGATTGTTTCGGAAGAAATATTTGAAAATAGCGACAAGTGACAAAAAAATAACGAGTGACGTGTTTTCCCGCCACTCGTTATTTGTCATTTGTAATTTAACGATTACTTTCCAGCATTAGCGTCCTGAATCATTTTTTCACTCGGGAGGATGTAAACTTCTACACGGCGATTTTGCGCCTTACCGGCTGATGTGCTGTTATCAGCAACAGGCATTGAAGAACCCATTCCTTGCGAAGTCATACGTGAATTTGCAATTCCCTGTCCCACCAAGAAATTCTGAACCGATCCTGCTCTTTGTTGAGAAAGCGGAATGTTGATTTGGTCAGACCCCGAACTGTCGGTATGTCCAAAAATTTCAACATTAGTATCGGGATTGGCTTTTAAGGAGTTGGAAAATTGAGTTAGAGCGTTGACAGAAGCTGAGTTTAAAGTACTTGAATTTGTAGCGAAAAGAATACCGGAGTCAAACGTAACTTTAATGGCTTGTCCATCATTTACGGTTTCGACCTGAGCATTTTGAATCTGTTCCAATTCTTTCTTCTGCTTATCCATTTTATTACCAATAATAGCGCCGGCAGCTCCTCCGACAACAGCTCCAATTCCGGCTCCCCATGCAGCGCCTTTGCCGCCGTTGAGTAAAGCTCCGATTCCGGCTCCAAGGGCTGCACCGCCCCCGCCTCCAATAGCTGTCCCTTTTACGGTATTGCTTGCGTTACATCCCGACAGGATAATCGCAACGCTAAGCATCAAACATGCAAACAAATTGATCTTTTTCATTTTGTAAAAATTAAAATTATAAATACTGATTTTTAATAACGGCAATTATTATGCCAAAGTATATGTATAACGCATATAAACTTTCTGTAAAATGTGCAATTTAATCCAACCCTTCAATATCCAATGTATCCATATAGGCTTCTTCTGCCCTCAGAATCAATAAAATATCTTCCGGTGAAAAATCGCCGATTTCATCTTTTTTAGCTTGTTGAACGATAAATGCAATCAATTCCTGTTCTTCTTTTTCATCATCGTCTTCATTCAAAAAATAATCATTTTTCTCATAAAATTCATAGATTAGATCCAATATATAATAAATGGAATCCTCATTGAATTTTACCTTCAACTCTTGTGGAAGATAATTGTGGATAAATTCCACAGCTTTATCTTCATCATACTGAAACGTTTCGTCCATAATAAATAAAATTATAAATTATAAATAACTCCCAACTGTCAACTGTCAATTTTTTCTTCCCCCGCATCTTCTTCTTTTTCTTCTTTTTCTTCTTTTTCCGCTTCTTCAAAATCTGTAAATCCTGAATTCACCAATAAATTATACCAATTCATAACCTTCTTTATATCGGAAGGATAAACTTTATCCCGATCGAAATTGGGTAAAACTTGGGAAAAGTAAGTCCTCAATTCTTCCGCAGTAATCGAAGGAGAAAATGAAATAACTTCGCCGTTTTCTTTTTGCTTGATTGCCTGAAGTATTTGAGCTAAGCGAGCATCGCCATCTTCAGTGTACATGGTAATATCGCCTAACGAAACCACTTTATCCCTTGAATAAACGGGAATTCGCGTATGGTCTGTCAGCGATTCGGCAATAAAAATATTCTTCCCTTTGGAAATCAATTTGAAAAGTCCGGGCTTTCCGGAAATAGATAACATTTCTTTCAACATAATTTCTAAATTCTTTTATAGTTCACGCTACAAATGTACAAAAAAGTTATGAAACAGGATTTAGTCCTGAAACGATTTTTTTGTATCTTTGCAAAAATATTTAAAATTTAATTTATGTTTAAGAATCACCCTAAAGGTTTATAT
>Ga0123357_10004288_pt1 | contig 16683 bp, 6 predicted proteins | sample TergutEmb28metaG_FD_89873 | JGI IMG/M metagenome (GOLD analysis project Ga0123357, IMG submission 89873) | Embiratermes neotenicus P4 segment gut microbial communities from Petit-Saut dam, French Guiana - Emb289 P4 | ecosystem: Host-associated > Arthropoda: Insects > Digestive system > Gut ... | reverse complement strand
TCTCCCCGCCCTTCCCTAGACCATTATCCTCCCCCACTGGCCTCCCTTTACCTTGGACCTCCTTGATTCCACCCCCACCCCCCCCCCCCCCCCACACACACACACAACCACACACATACACACGTGTCTGGCTGAAGTGTGTGCTTTTGCGGAGAACGTTATTCATCTGATATTCATGGGACTAATTTGGCGTTCTAATGATTGATTACTAATTTATTGAACAGTACTCATTCAAGTACAGGTGGTCAAATAAGATGGTAGGATGACCATTAAGTAGGTCCTCAACAAATCTTATTCGAGTGGTCAAATCAACAAGCATGAGGTTGGTGTGGCATGTGGCATGTATGGGGGAGAGGAGAGATGTATACAAGATTTTAGTGGGGAAACCCGAAGGAAAGCGGCTACTTGGAAGACCTAGGCTTAGATGGGAGGTTCTTATTAAACTAGATCTTCAAGAAGTGGGATGGGAGCATAGACCGTATTGATCTGGGCCAGGATAATGTGAGGTGAATGGCTCATGTGAAAGCAGCAGTGAACCTACGAGTTCCATAAAATGAGAGGAATCTCGTGATTAGCCTTTCAGGTATTAACGGTGATGGATGAAGAGGCAGCTCAATGTTCTGGCCATCCCTGGCATGATGAAGCGATCTGATTTCATCACATTTTATTCTGTTGGAATAGCCCCTCCAGTTGAAAGAAGCGACATGTTTACAAGTCACAGCACACGCGCTATCCTCTTCTGTTTTATTTACGTGTGACGGTCGTTTCATTTGTTGGTAACATACCTCATACCTCTATCGTTACAGATGCCAACTGCTATTCACCGGTAGATGTGGCTCTGAGTCTTGTGAATTGACTTCGGGAGTATGATGCTCAAATTGAGGGATTGTAGAGCTGCTGGACCTTGGAGGTGCAGGGCTCCAGGATCACTTAACAGAAACATGCTTACAGCTTCCAGGATAGTAGACCTGCCCTTAAAACCAGCGGCTCATAGCTACTGACAGGAAATTTTTGGGATTTATTTAAAGATGTTCCATCAACTGCAGCAGTTTCGTAGCGGCTAATGTTACTTTTGAGAGCAGGGAGGGATGTGGAAGGAAACGGTTATGCCCTCTTTTGTTTCGATATCCTTGCATTTTTATGGAGTGATTAAGAAACACAGTGTAACGTTTGTCAGGGTGGCATCCTCCGGGTTGAAGTTTGAACTCAGTACTTTCACGAAACTAGGCAGATGTAATTACATCGAGGGAATGCTGGGAAATATTCCTTTAGTTTTAGTTACTGTTACTTACCATATCCACAGGTGAACTGATTAATTCACAGTTGATATATTCTTCTTTAGCGTGTAATGGATTTGTGACCAAATGTTCGTACTTATCTTTCTTCTTTCTTTCTTAGTCTTGACTTCTTTCTACCTACACACTGTAGGTGTAGAGGTTATTCAAATGTGTATTGATGTTTTCAAACAGACGCCTTTTTAAATGTTTGTTATCTGGGAGCTTGTTTTGACCCGATTGTGGGTTATCTTCAGGCCATTATACAAAAAATGAATGCATGCAGATACTAAATACCATAAGGTAGGATACCTCCCCTTTTTTACATTAAAATACAATAAAATGTGTGTACTGTGTGTAAAGGTACAGTCAAATGCAATAGGCCCAAGGACGTTTAAAAAACTGCAAAACTCTATAAAAATACAGAGTACAAGAAATTTGTATGAAAGTAAAGTACGTGTTTTCTTTGTATGTCAACTGCGATATTTATTGAAAGATGTATTCAAAAACAGAGGTACGTTGCGCGTTGGATGCTACCGGATATGTCGATGTATCCCGAAGTACTGCCAGTTATACATGGAAGTGTAATTTTCTCGTACGGTAGAATTGTGTTGCACAAATATAGTAAAATAAAATCTTTGAATTTTATGTGCTTTATATACCTTATGGTACTTGGTTCCTATATGCATTCATGTTGTTTTATAATGGCCTGATAATGACCCACACCCCAGGTCGAAATTAATTGCCAGATAAAAACCGGTCATAAGGGAGTGTGTTGTGTGCGATAGTAAATATGGATATACTCTGTGCGTTACACGAACGGGGATGTTTCATGTAAAGAGTAGGACTCCTCTGGACGAGTGATCGGCCCGTCCAAGAGACCTCTACCTGACAACACACAGCGCTGGTAGGAGACATCCATGCTCCCGGCGGGATTCGAACCCGCAACCCCAGCAAGTGAGCAGCCGCAGGCCTACCTTAGACCGCGCAGCCACCGAAATCGGTCGTACTTATCAGATCACGTAAACATCTAGTAAGTAGCTGTTCAGTTTGTTCAGGATGATTATGGATTATAATGCATCGGGTGTAACACATGCAAAGCATAGTTAGCAATGAAAGTTAAACACATTACTCGTGAATTTCCGAACTTCACTTTATCACAGTGAGTTTATGTCAGTGATACGGGAAGTCTTGAAGTATTGTCACTGTTGGTGCCAGCTGTCTTCTTTCTGAGAATCATACGTACCGACTGCATCAGCAAGTTTGTGAAATTTAAAGCTTTTTCAGATTCCGAAAATTCATTATCATGTTCAAAGTAGATCGTCTCTTCATCCTATCCTTATCCTGCTCATTCCACTCCACACCCACAAGTTCGCACCCTGTCTATTAGTGACGCATCTCACAGATTTTACGACGATGGTTTGTATTCATTTCTTACTTCTGCCAAAAGCATGACGTGTGTTTATCTCCCCCCTCATTCAATACCCTAGACGTGTTTTTTGAAAGCATGAAAAATCTGAGAAGCGACACATGCTCGATGTTCTTATACCTTACGGTGGCGAATAAGGCTTGGGAGTATTCAGCAGCAGGAATCTTAAATCCACGCATTATGTAAGTTTCTTAGAACTATCAGTTTCCATGTGTTTTGAAGTCCCTAAGTTGCTTGAATTTATTTTCTGTCACAGCGGGTGCAAGTTGCTTTGAAACGCTTAGTTGTGTGTAACTGTCATGGAAGTCACAGTGGGAAGAGACGTCTGCCGGCTATTGCAGAACTTTGAGTTTTCTTCGATATTGACTTTATCTTTTTAGTGCAAATTGATAGCTAGGCGTCGTTTCTGGAATAAAATGGCGTCGATCGGAGAGAAAAATAATGTGAGATTTCAGGCTTCCGTCGCGATATGATTACGACCAACGCCGCTTACGTTAGCGGCCTGTTACTGAGGTTTCGACTTTCCCGAAATTCCTTGTGGACTGCTCGCCCTTGAATATGAGTTCAAGAGGCTGTCCCGAAACGTCGATAACAACCTTCCAATCCGCATAATATTTCAGAAAAGCGAGAGCATCAAACCCAGCATAATGTGGTAAATGGCCGGACAGTCTCTAATTTATTTTAAAAGTAGCAGCTGCAGCAGCAGAATTTTACTGCCACCAGAGGGACACGGACACCGGTTTCTTGCAATGTAGGGATCGGTAATCCTGTATTGCTACAGGTCTTTAAGACCTGTTGTCGGTGTACTAGCAAAAGAATATAGATCCACACGTAAGCTTATCATGTTCGTGGAATATATGCAAGAGTGTGCCGGAATCAAAACATGGCACGACGTATAGTACATGCTTTTTTTTCCGCAGTGGGTTAGTAATTTACCTGGAAATAGGGCATTTGTTGAAAATTGTATATTACGTACCGGTGGGGTGGTCGCATGTGATAGTCGTAGCTTTTTGCTGTTTCCTGGAATAGGTTTCAATTTTGTGTCACTGGAATCGACGGCTGGCACTGCAGTTAGTTGTAATTCGTCTGTGAACAGCAGTAATTCTGGGTTCGGATAAGCAGAAAACGGTGTCCTGGTAACACTAATTATTAGACATTTACTGCCGCAGACGTGCCAGTATGTGCCGTGTAAATTAAGTTATGAAATATCACACGTGTTACTACAGAACAATGGACTCCTTCACTGCTATTTTGCTCTTGTATGGCTTGATGTGATGTTCCTCCACGCCCCACCAGTCTCCTCACTTAGCCTTTCGACGCCCTCGGTTAGATCTACAGTAACTACAAACACACAAGCAAAACAATAAAGTACAATGTGTAATAGAAGGCCCTGCCATTGCTGCTGCACATTTCTCACCACGGACGTCCGGGTTCAATCCCAGGGCAATCCATGTGCGATTTTTGGTGGCTAGAGTGGAATTGGGACAGTTCTTCTCTGGTTATTTCGAGTTTTCGCTGACATTTGCTATTATATCATATTCATCCGTCGTCTGGGGCATTTAAAGTGGTCCCATTAGGGGAAGGAGCCGCCACTGAAATTTAAAAACAGGTTAATGGCCTAGCATCTACACAGGGTGACCTACAATTTAAACACCATGCTTATTTCAGACTCCATTCCGTCTGGGATAACGTATCTAATTGGCTTACGAAAGAGTGGCATCGTGAAGCGAAGTTCCGGGTACACTTTTTTAGAATCGGTGGGCGGTCGACGTCACTGTAATAACAAACGAAGGCGCTTGCTGTGATCAGGAAGTTTGCTCGCTAACGCAGTTAGCTAAATTTGGATTTCTGGAAAAGCTAAGCGTCATGGAACTTAAATCCTGCTTCTATAACTTCTGTGATATTTTTCAGTGGATTAAGAAGGAATCACGGTTTAGAGTTGCAGCTGACTGATGCAGCGATGACCACATAACTTTCTTATGGTCACATACGGCTGTCGAGTAGTTGAAGCTAGCTTTGTATAGGTTGAAAATTTCATCTGTGACCTCCTAGTAATTAACCAACTTAATGCACAAATTCTTGTTTCATACTAAGCTTATTATGTGCCTCATATAATAAACTTATTATAAAACAAGAATTTGTGCATTAAGTTAGTTAATTGCTAAGATTATACTGAGATGCACGGTCGGCAAAACATAAAAAAAAAAAATCATCTGTGACCTTAAACGGAGAACGTGTATTCAGAATCTTTGAGGGGAAAGTATTTGGATCCTAGAAAGAAAAAAATTATATAAGTTCGAGAAGATTACACTACGAGGCCCTTCATAAGTTGCCTGTTCTCGAAATATGCTTGGAATGATCCAGTGAAAAATGCGTAGTTTGTTGCAGATGGTATTGTTGGGGCATAGACACGGAGGCAAACACTTGATGACACTTTACAGTTGTCTTTCCATTTAAAGTAAGGATACTATTATAAAAACAATGGTTTTTTCTTATTTTCTTTTAAATTTATTCTCCTTCGCATTCTTCATAACCACTTTACTGATACCACAGGCCCTGAATTGAGACTGCGAAGTGGACAGCAAAATTTTCATTATGCACATTTTCAATAGGTAATCCTTCGATCTGTAATATGAAGAACCATCACGGTCATCCATACAGCAACCACTTTCATTTAATTTCGAACAGCAGTAGTTCGAGTTCAACTAACTGTTTTTCTAGTTTCCCAGATTCAAATTCGAATTGTTCATTGCGAACTGACGACAAGTGCTCGCTCTTGAATGAACAGCAACCAACTGCCTTTTATTTTCATCACAGCTCTAGTTCACTTTTGTTTGTTACTTTTCCCATCAAATCGCTCCGATATTTAAAAAGAGCCTAACTCCCTATCTTATATAGTTAGTTGTCCCCTTATTACAAAATAGAGGCGAAATATTTGGTTGTAAAGAATGCAATACTAGGGTCATGTGTTCGGTCTAAATGGGTGCAACAAAAATCCGTTGCTTAGATACCGAATATTATGGTTACACGAGTAGAATCGGGTGGTTCTGGTTTTGAATATTGGCCTTGGAGATCGGCTGTTCAGGATGAATATCTTGCTTATTTTCATCAGTTGTCCGGCCATATGATGGGACAAGTAATGGATCTCTGTCGTAGACCATTGACCGTTTCATCCTGCTGCATATTTATTTCTACTCATTGTATCATTCAGCCCTACATAAGCCGTGTAGCTGAAAAAGTGCAATTAAACAATCAAAGGATCAATCATAGCAGAGTGTGTTGTGTGTCTATTTATTTATAGGGCTGCATGCACTTTAGTGGCTAATGGCTACAATGGAATTGCCTTTTCTATTGCGATGATAAAATGGCGATGTGTAAAGGCCGAGGCCTTGTTACCGGCAGGCAACTTCTTCGGTGCATTATACCACAAGCTGTAAACACAGTCTAGTGGTCCTGAGGATGGACGAAATTATCGCCCGAAACATGTTGAGCTGATTGAAATTACTAATGAATTTTGATTGCTGCATCTGATTGGTTGTTTATACTATTGTATCAGAGATGCACGGTCACACAAACATCAAATTTAGAAGCTCACCTTATACACGAGGACTAGACTTACCTAACTTAACCTACAAAGTATGTGCTTTCCTTTCCCTACCAGAATAGATATTAGCTTGAAAAGTGGTAGGCGTTTATTTTGTACAGGTACGGTAATAATGTAGTGGTAACTTTTTATAGCCGGTTGAAACCATCGCGGAATGGAAACAGTTTTGTTTCAGTCTGAAGACGGAGATAGAGTCAGCATCCGAAATGTCGTAAAATACGTGTTCAAGAATGTTGGACGAATTTAATTTTGGTTTGTGTCCTTCCAGTATTGCCCTCATTTTGCCAAAAGCTCAAGAAGGCTATAACTATTTTCTTAGCATATTGTAATTAGAGTTGGTACACCCTGTGTTGACTTTCTTGCTGTGGTGGCATGTCGTTGTCCTGCGTCCAATCCTGCAGTCTGTTGTACAGCGAAGAAGACGTTTTGATCCAACCAATCAAATAATTTGTTTAAAGAAAGAAAGAAAGAAAAGGCGACGGCCATTATGCGACTTTGGTGTGTGGCGACGGAAGCTTATCTGTAACGGTGTTGAATGATTGTGTGGTTCGTTAAACATCAGTTGTGTCCGCAATCCGTGCTGTGTTAACAGCTTGTAACTTTGTTGATAATAATGAATAGTGTTGTACAGTGTCGTACGATGATTCGAATGAGACTTGAAGTACTTCGTAATACCGAATATATAGTGACGATACGTTCATTTTGGCATACATATCTTGGTTAGAAAGGTCCATGTTACCACCCGAACATTGACCTGAGTGTTGGAAGACTTCGACTAGGATAAAACAAGATTAACTTGTCAAAACTGGAATACCAACACTAATTTTGAAAACCTGGGGTAAGTGTAGACGACTTTATTACATTTATGAAATGCTGCTCACCATAAACAGTATGATGTAGCCGTAAACTTCTATATATACACGCCATGAAGTCATGTAAGGGGAGGAAAGGTACATCTCCACTCATTAACCTCGACACTAGGTGGTAGTGTGTGCTATTGGTATGTTGAAACTCTTCCATATTTGTTTGAAATATTCTTTGTGTGTCGAATGAGCCTGTTTAAAACACGCGAGGGAAAATAATCTCATAACCTCTATAGTGATATCTGTGAAGTGATTAAATTGGCTGGAATAGATTTGTAACTGGAATAAACTGGAGTGAGTTATATAGTATATAAGAGTGTAAAGAACTTACGTACAATATATTCACTCCATTGGAGTACAGGGGTTTTATTCCAGCACAGTACGTTTTTCAAAAGCTGCAAACGTCAGAGCAGACAATAAAATGTTGCAAAAATCTGGCAGTTTTACAACTTACGTAAATCCTTACGAAATCTGAGTGAGGTGTTTTTCTGTATTGCCTTCTTACCAGTTGTGTTAGTAGAGTTCATTAACATGTTTTAAGCGTTACGTTATTGAGTTAATGAAACGTGAGCTGCACGGTCAGTGTTTCCAGCTGTGATATTCATTGAATTCTTTCACCCTGTTTCATATACACTAAAACAGACGTTGTAATTTTCAAATAACAAAGATGTAAGAATTGTGAGATTGGAATTTGTATACGTGAGTGAGTCCTAATGCATTATTAATAAATTGCTGTTAGACTTTCCATTCATGGGACGAATGCTGGTTTCAAAAACAACCGGTTGGATGCCATCCCGCCATGTTGTCTAACTGCATAAAATTATAAAGTATATGCCCTATGTCTTCCATAGTTAATTTTAACGTAATTTGGTTGTGGGTATTTTCTCGACGCACAGGATATGCAAATTTAAAACAACATAACATTGGCTTGGATACAGAATCGTGTAGAATTAATTACATGGGTCTGATACCGCCACTGGGCAGCGTTCTGAAACACATGAATCCAGTCCATATATTTGCCTTGCACTTAATAGCCAGTTTAATATTATTCTCGAATCTGTGTCTTGGCTTTTAAGCATCGTTTATTCCTTTACATGCCACGTATTTCACCTATCCCATCTCTCTTGACTTGTTGACCCTAATGTGGTCGATTAGTGGTGTTAGCTTGCATTATTTCTGTGAATTCTACTATGATAATTTTGAATTCTAATACATAATTAGACCCCCGAACATATTTGTTTAATTCATTGCACCAAATTAAAAAAAAAAAAACTTTTAGTGAATTACATGATGTGAATATTTTTGTCGAAATCAAACTGTTTGCAGTTCCAATAAGTAAACCAATTTTGAATTCATACGGTTACGTCTAATGTAGTGGTTAGCATAGAAGTCTAGTGTAGAAAGGTTTTCAGGTTTGGTCCCTTCGTTACCATGATCTTATAAATGGTTTACAAAATCATTTTTCCTTAGTGTAAGGCCTTAAGAACAGACCATGCTGAAGACAGGCAACACTATTTCCCTGGTAGTGGATAAGATATAGTCTTGCGTGATAGGATCTCATTATTGTGGTGAAAGTAATGTATAATGGGTTTCTATACTTTAAACTTTTTTCCGTGACTTGAATATATATTATATTATAGCTAAGCCTGAAACTTGTTTATATTTTAATTTGTAACTATGGAATAGACTTGTGTGATAGATTCATTGCTTCGTTCTATTTGTTTCCTAACAATTTGAGATTTACTACGTAAATCTTATGTTTCAAACATTTTTAGATCCTGAGAATAGGTAACGCAGGGTGCGCAAACCCCGAACGCCAGATCGCCATGGCCTCTAATATTTTTGGGTTCTTAGTATAGAAATTGCTTCATGTCACTATTAAGGCACCTGGGATTTTGAGGTGCCTCCGAGATTTTGTAACATTTGTGCACCACTGGTATAACGAACTTTGTAAGAAATAGAGTTGTTTCTTCTACAAAGTCTTAGAAAGATACAGTTAAATGTATTCGAAGAAAAAAGTCCGTTGCCTGAGCATACATTTTCATTCCCCGTCTGTTACTTCGTATTATAAATTGTAAATCATGCAGCAGTCTTTATTCTGAGAATTGTCTCCTTCTAGGATCAAGACGCTGCGTCACTGGGTAATTGGATCCCAACGTTTCAATGCTGCGTAATATCCTTATCAAGTATAGATAAGTCCTATAAGAAAATCTTTTAAGACGCGGCGTTATCCCAGAAGAACGAAATGCTCACGCACATCCCTGCGAAAACCTCAAAACTAGTCTTTGTTTTGCTTACCCCAGTTTCAGACTATTTTCTCATTTATAAAGGCTAGAGTGGTGTTCATGCAGGTTTGTGCGTGTCTGTAGCCTATGTATAGTGGTATCGATCTATTAACCGATTTTGGTCATTTGCACTATTTTCAGGGCCATAGTTTAACCTTTTAAAGCCTAGCGGTTTCTTTACGTACCACCCGGCTTAACATTAAAAAATTCTACATGGTACTTGCTTTGCGTTGAGTTTTTTTATACAGATCTAAGAATAGACAGCGACTTTGCTGTATAAATCATTAACTGATTGGATTTTCTAACCGTGATGGAAAGTGTTTACAGCGCGGCACGGACTGATTCCTTATATAAAGCAGATTACGTTTAGTCTTTAAAAGGTTAAATTTACTAGGGCAAGTTAACAGTTTCGCTATAGAGAGTTTAATCTGACATGTCTGGTACACTCCTTGTCCAGGGCAAACCATAGAGCACTTGATTCCTCAGCAGTGCCACGTGGTCACATATCAAGGCACTAGTATTTATATTGTCTGTGGCCAGACGATTGTGGCAGTAGCTTTTGCCCAAACGCATGGGGTTTCCTCTTCCATTCCGTCTGTATTTCATGTGTGATCGGTACTCATCTGTGATTAATGTGTGAGACAAGCTTGGTTCGTCAGCATTGAACAGTTGCGGCCCACAGTGTGGTCTCACCTTTAATCCGGGAATTTTGTGGACCCAAAATAAGACTGGGAACCTTTTCCTTATTCAGAAATACGAATCGGCCAGGTTAACACAAATATTTCAGCTCGTTCGTGACAGTGAATCAGATAACGGTGGCCGCGCAGGTAGCATAATCCTGCCATGCGAAAAAAAAAAAAAAAAGTTATGTAAGGAAAAAATCCGTATAACTTCCCGTGTGTAATGTTATGTTATGTTATGTTTTGTACTAATCACATATCCACAATAAACAACTCCGTCGAAGTTGATCGAAGTGAAGACAATGGTCCGTCATTTAGTGGAGAAATACCACATCTTTTATGGAAATGGAAATCTATAGAATAGTAATGTTATTCGAATTGGGTTTTATGGAGTCTTATTCTAATATTATCCTCCCATACGGTGTATTCGATCTTGTATTTTCTGAAATGTTGTCATTTGTGTATAAAAAACTTTTTGAGTCACAGCCTGAAGATGGCTTTATGAAAAAACCGAAACATGCCGCTGTTATGATTGTCTAATATCTTTCATATCTTTGGAATTGCTGCTCTGTTTAACGTTTATTCTTTCTGACAGATGAATTTCGTTGTTGTATTGCTATCTTCGTAACTTTTTTTATCCCTTTCGTTCCTCCAAACATTTTTTTTCAAATAATTTCAAGTTTTGCCGCCATTTTGCCAGTCTTTTCTTCTCCTTTTCGCCGTTGTAATGGTTTCCACTTTTAAATCCTCCTTTACAATCATGTGACCTTTCCTGTCCGTCTATCTTCTACGTTTCTCCCCCTTTCCTTATTCGTATTCTAAATATGTTTCTCTGAAGAATAATTCTGTTACCATTATTTTCTTCACATTTGCCCCTAACAATATTTCCCACATATTAAGCTGTTTTCTCGTTCTCAGTATTCTCTCCATTACATGTTTTCGTCTCCGGAGTGCTACGTTCAAATCTGATGATATTTTTTATTTGTGTCCATTTCGTTTTGTCTTTATACATATTTATTGTTGTGTTTTTTTATTTTATTTATATATTTGTATTTACTTCGGCCGTCTTGTTTGTTTTGTTCGTCGTGTTTCTTACTCTGATTTTTAACAGTGTCTTGCATGAATTTTTCTTTGGATTCTTTCCCTTTTGTCTCTCATTTCTTGATCCTGCACGAAGAATATAAGTCGATGGATCGTATTTTAGATGCCACAGATCGGAGAGTACAGTTGTAACTGAATGTTAAGATTCAAGATTTTTATAGTAGTACGTCCAAATTTCAGAAGATATAACGGTTTTATTAACTGCAGTTCTGTAGCGATTAAGCGATGCTGCTTTTAAAATTAGTTTGTCTGTGTTGGTCGGCATATATGACTCGTCGGACAACCCGTTGTCAGTTGTGGGCTCACTGACAGCAGCCACCCTGACGAAAATTGGACACATGACATGTTCGAGTTTACCACTTCCGGTTTGTGTTTCCTTCACTCTGTTAAGTTGGCTTCCGGGAGAGGGTGATCAGCCATAGGGTGTCTCGTCACATGTATGCATGTTTTTCAGCTGTGAAATGGGACCCACCTGTCTCTTCAGACTCAGAATGGCGGCTGAAACACTTGTTTAAACATTTGGTAGGACTGTTTGGACAGGGTCTCTATACGTACGTAGAGTAATGCAACGTAGAGAACGCTGGAGGATGGCTGTCTATGACGGAAGCAAGGTTTCAGTCCGAATTCGCATCCAAATATTTCAGCAAGCCAAGTCAGCATGCGCAGCCTATCTGATGATCCTTGTGTGCGTGTCAGCGGTTCTTGGGTTGTAGTGTCCTCTGCATGCTGCACGTTCCAGGTGTAGAGTTTCTGGGTGTAAGGTTTCCCCTCATCATGGCTGAATTTCGCTGATCCACGGCCAGCAGTCTTCATCTTACATTTTCTGCATTCAAGGTTTTTGCGAATTTTATTGTTTCACATAGAAACATTGAATGAGGATTTATGTTTAATTGGGTTATTTATTCACCATCCTAAATGGAGATTTTAATGTAATTCAGTTGTTCACTGACTGATGGTCTCTTCGGTTTCTGTGCCGTGTAGTGGATGAGTGTTCCTACATTTTGGAGGAACGTACTGCCTGTATCAGGGCCGGCGTAGCGTAGTCGGTATAATGACTCGCGACCGGCTTGACGGTCCGAGGATCAAGTCCCAGTGGGAGCGTGATTTTCCGCGCCCGTACAGACCTGCCCTGAGGCCCACCCAGCCACCTATACATGGGTACCGGGTCTTTCGCGCGGGTAAAGCGGACGAGGCGTGGCGTTGACCACCCACCCCCTTCTAGCGCCGAGGTTAAAGAAAGAGTAGAGCTATACGTCTACTCCCCTCTGAGCCTTCGTGGCCTTTTCTACGGTGAACGTTCCCTTTACCTTCACTGCCTCCAGCTTCTGGATGACCGATTCTAGTTTACGTGGATGCTGAAACAGTACGTTCATTTACTCCATGGCGCATAACCCGTAAAGGAGTTCGTTACCTGTTCAACAACAGCCATGAAATCCTGCAAACTTAAATTCATTCAGTTATTTTTAGTTCATGTTCCATATACATACAGGATAGACGGAGACTGTCAAAGTTCGGGGAAGGAAGACGTGTAAGAGTTATTTTACATTTATAAACAAAAGAAATGCTGAAATGGGGGTTGCATTCTTCTGGGATGTGAGTCGGCGTCAGTGGATCCCGACATTTCGGGAGGACGGTGTCATCCTCAAGGGTCGACAAGCCCTAGAGAAATAACATTCTTTAGTGTTCTAGAAGAACAGAATTATCGGCTACATCAACTGGCTAATACAGAAGTATTTAAATGGACAAACTACTGCCGTCTCGGTTTTCTTATTTGATTTATTGATTTGTAAAGAAGGGAATGCTAGTTAAATCCAGGCACAGGCCTTGAGGCATAAACCTGGGTTGCGTGAGGACCCGTGTGCTAAAACGCGCAACGTAAAGTCTTCGGTACGGACAGTTCAAGCAACAAACAGTAATGGTGCAACTATTGTCCCCTAGGAACAGCGACAATAAACAGACTTGTAACTACAGAAGATCCTGCTACAAAGCGTTTACTCATTTATTAGGAAATAAACACACATATTTGGATAATCAACAATGAAATGTGTGAGCTTGTAGTGAAAAAATAATGCATTCGAAAGTAGTGAAACAGTAACAGAAACACAATTATTATAAGTATAAGATTGTTTTGGTTTATTGTTTATGTTTTGTGATAGTAGTCGCATGTGTAATGTAAAATAGGCCCTGTAATATGCCCGTTACACACAATACTATGTACTTACCCCTTCGTGTCAAGTAGATTGATGTATCCGACTCTATACGCACTGTATTAATGTCATAGTGATTCGGTGATGTTAAGCTTGTATCACATTTTAATTACATTTTAGGAACGCAGCAGTAGACGAGTGGCGTACTGACTCATTGTAGTGTGTTCCGTTATTTTGTTACGTTTACACTGAATCTGACGCACTGAAATCGTCGAAACACGTATGGTTGATTAAATCAATTTGAATCGGGTTTCTAAGGGCTGTTGGTTGTGATATCATTGCAGTAGTTGAATGCCACATGGAATGTAATGAGTGAAGTTCGTGTGAATTTTGAGTGGCAAGATATCACGTTCGTAACGCCATTCTTCTCCATATCGTTTTAAACCTGCAGGACCAGAGGCAGTGCGGATCTGTGGCATGCTGTCTGATAATCTGAGGCAGTGCAGGTCGGCCCCTCTCACTCTGTGTACCCATCCAAATGCTTATCCGTCCTTCCGCCTGTCTGTCTGCCTATGTCTGTGTATATCCAACTCTGTGGCGCTACGTATATCCCAGGACTTCACCCTTTTCCGGGATTCTGGAGCTTGCGTTTAAACATCTAGGCCCTTTCAGTGAAGAACCGGCTGTTGCAAGGCCCCCTGACTATAAAACAGAAACGACGCAGTCTCCCTCATACCGCGAGTGAATTCGATTCGACGGTCCCATGCTCGAGTGGTCGAAGATGGTCGCGTCTTAGACCGCGTGGCGACTGTGATGACTGATGCGAGGGCGTTACAATAACTCTTACTGTTTATTAAAAGAGCTATACATTTTTTTTAATTCGTACGTGCACTGGTATTAATAACTGGAGTAGGAAATTTAATTACATTTATTGCACTTCATCAGCCTAACACATATGTTATTGCTAGGTTCATTAATATTCCACAAGTTACAGCATCTTGTGCCATTGTTAGGTTATCCGGGAGCCGTTTGCATACTTCACTGTTTTGGCTGTAGACACCGTGTGGTGGAAACAGTTGGTATCACCTGACGATGAAGAAGTGGTGGCGAAAGAAGCCGTGATAAGTGAACATTGCCATAATTGTGGTGTGTATGATTACGGGCACATTTACCTCTTCATGTGCTCTTACGGTATCTGCAGTTGGCTCAGTTAAACATCAACGTGTGTTCTGTGTTGTCATTGGAGTTGACAAAGGCTTGGAGAATTGAAAGTAAGGAGTGACATTTCACACACACTTAGCTGGAGGGACCTATTGCACCGGAGGCGGACTGGTGGTTGTGTTAGTCTGGAGTCTGGAGAGAGCAACAGGGGTTTGCTGCTGCAGTAGTTAGCAGTCACGCTGTGCGTTTTAACTTTCTGTAAGTAGGAACTTTCCAGGGCATTATACGGTAACGTAGTTCATGTATATAATTATTCTTGTTGTTAGACTGCAGTAATTTAGTATATAGGAGGTAAGTTGTAGACAGAAATGACTGCGTGATGTTCCTGAGACGCTGTCATTTTTGTGGATGTGGCCGGATAAAGCGTATACAAAATCGTTCTTCCTTAATTTTTCCGGTAGTATGGACTTCGTATGAATCTACAATGTCAGTTTTAAAAAGTTGCATATTGGCGAAGTTGGTGAATGTTCTGTAGCGCGCAGAACAAAGACCCTGCTTGTGTAGTTGAACGTGAAGAAGAAGGTGTTGATTTGCGAAGGAAAGAAAAATAAGGCGAAGCACGCGATATGAAGAAGAAGGAGGAGGAGAAGAAGAAGAAGGAGGAGGAGGAGAAGAAGGAGGAGGAGAAGGAGGAAAAGGAGAAGAAGAAGAAGGAGGAGGAGGAGGAGGAGAAGAAGAAGAAGGAGGAGGAGGAGAACGAGGAGGAGGAGAAGAAGGAGGAGGAGAAGGAGAAGAAGGAGGAGGAGGAGGAGAAGGAGGAGAAGAAGAAGAAGAAGGAGGAGGAGGAGGAGGAGGAGGAAGAGGAGGAGAAGAAGAAGGAAGAGGAGGAGGAGAAGGAGGAGGAGGAGAAGAAGAAGAAGGAGGAGGAGGAGGAGGAGGAGAATGAGGAGGAGGGGGAGGAGGAGGAGAAGAAGAAGGAGGAGGAGGAGGAGGAGGAGGAGAAGAAGAAATTGTGTACTCAAGGAAGACTGTGTTAGCCGGTCAGATAAAGAGTTAGTTTATGAACGCTATAGTTAGAAATTCCACACGCGTAACTGTGCTTTTACCTGGAAAGTATCGCGGTCCAGTTGCACACAGAACTCTGTTACATTCCGAAGCGTAGATTTGTCTTCATGTCTGAAAAACCTAATATCGAAGGCTGCTTGATATCTAGTGTACAGAATGCGCCTATTCCGTTACGTTCTACGTGCTAATTAATGAAGATGAAGATTAACCTTGCCTCGTTATGAACCTTTGTCCCAATATTAACACCACATTTAAGTATAAGCAGGACAACAAAAAAACATTATCTTTTCCGTACTTCAGGATTCGTTTGACGAGTTCAGAGCTACCAACATACAGCAGATCACGACTAACAAATGTTTTAAACTAGAATCTTTTTAACTTTTGTCTGTGCTTAATGGCCACATAGTGCCCTGCTGCCATTTGTTTGTAAATCCAGGTCTAAGGAGTGGGGAAGTTCCTGTGAAAGACAAGGAAGTGCGAAGAGAAGTAGTTCTAATGGGTGCTGGTGGGGAAGATTTAAGTGTCAGTCGGTCGGAACACAGACAAAGGTCAACATGGGGTTGTGGCGGCGAGATGGGACGCGGAACACATGCATCACCGCGCGTGCGTACACAAAGATGTTCACATTTAATGCAAGAATGAAGCAACGTAAACTTAACCAGCATTCCTGTATAACTGATAAAGTGGTTGATCGTATCAGCACGAGAAAACTGCACTTCAGTGAAATGTGCAGCAAAATTGTACAGTACCTTACTTCGTCACTTAGTGTTGGTTATTTAGTTCTTGATGAATTTAACGACTGTTTTCCAACTCCATGTGCCTGTGTTACATGGCGCCAAATGTACCGATGGTATTTTATATACATGGGTCCGTAAATCGTGAATCAAATTTAATAATTTTCCAACAAGATGCAACTTATTCAGTTTATTACATTTCTGTAGGCAGCTCTACATGTTTCAGGTGTTGACACCCATCATCAGGAGCTGGTACAACTGTAATTACAGCTTCTGGCAGTAGATCCGGTTAATCAATACCAGAAGCTGTAATTACAGTTGTACGAGCTCCTGATGATGA
>Ga0123357_10004287_pt1 | contig 16686 bp, 21 predicted proteins | sample TergutEmb28metaG_FD_89873 | JGI IMG/M metagenome (GOLD analysis project Ga0123357, IMG submission 89873) | Embiratermes neotenicus P4 segment gut microbial communities from Petit-Saut dam, French Guiana - Emb289 P4 | ecosystem: Host-associated > Arthropoda: Insects > Digestive system > Gut ... | reverse complement strand
TATATGTGGAAAAGAACGGCCTAATCGGCCGCTTTGCAAAACTAGAGGTCACGCAGTGCGTTTCCACATGTAACAAGTTATGAAAGGCTGAAGATTATTGTGTGCTGCATTTGACCCCGCAGATGTTGCATCATAGTCAGTATAATTACTTGTCACCCATCCACCACCGTATGTGCCAACACCGTTTGCACCTTGATATGGCCCTGGGAATGAGTGTCTATGATTATGGTTATGCGCCGCTAATTCAGCAACAGAGAGAACGTGGGTGGCTTCGCCGCCAGTCTTCTCAACGGTATTGAAGTTAGCATCGCCAGTATTAATACCAACAGGAACACGCCCAGTACCCCAAGCCGCCCAAGTTCCACTGCCATAAGTGTAAGAACCAGGATTAGTAGCGGATGTGCTCAGTAAAATAGATCCTACTGGATACATGTTTGAAAATATGGCTTTCATCAATGCGGTTGTATCCGCATAAGCTGTACCCACCCCGCCCTTAGTAGCCGGTAAAATACCTGTAAGAGCTGTAGATGTAGATAAATTCAAGTCAGGTAATGGAACATCTGCCGCTGTTAAATAGCGAAATGATGGGGCACCAGCAGCGACAGCAGCATTAGACATAAATACTTTTCCCGCTACACCATTGCCACCGATAACATCTAAACCTGTTCCGCCATTTACGGTTGGCAGAATACCATTTGCATTCAAAATTACAAGAGTTGGGCTTGTAGCCATGATCACTCCTTATCTAAATATAACCAAATGACCATGACGTAGGAACTCCTGGTTCCATCGTAAAGTCGGGTGGAATTCTCGCTTCGATGTTGTAAAGCATACCGGCAGGGAACGCCAAGATTGTAATAAAATCAGTTAACTGGAACCAATCTGCTGTATCACCAATTCGGCCCCAATATGTAATATTAGGAACCTGAGGAATAGCAATCGTATTGCTATTTGGTGTGACACGATAAGGCGCAGGTGGTGTCATAGTTTGAAGCCATTTCATAAGTTCTTCAAAAGTGATTAAACGTGGCCCGACAGAGCCTTCACCATATAAAATCTTCTCAATTTCTGCAATTCCAGTAGCCGAATGGGTTAAAGTTGTATTAATCATAATATGAGCAGTTGTCAACTGTTGCAAAACTCCGAAAGTATCAATCCCTTGGAAATTTTGCTGAAGCGTCTTTAAACCCCACGAGTATTCAACAAGTGAGGCCGACTCATTAACCGTTGCATTAGCCACAGTTGATGAACTAACCATACAACCATAGAGAATATGGAGTTTATAGCCAAACTTAGGGTTAACCGCATTCCCAATCATGGTGCGATAGGACATCGAAAACATACCCTTATTTTGCTCGGCCAGTTGAAGACCCCAACCCCTCTTAATGAAGCCTAAAGCCCATTCAAACTCAGGTGGATAACTAAAAGCACTGATTGTACCACCTAATTCTTCACGAGAAGCCAACATAGCATACTTGCGCCCATCGCGAAAAACTTCGCCAATGTCACCACCATCTGGGGATTCATCAACTTTAGTTAAACCATTCCAAGCATAACCAACATCACCGATGTAAAGCACACCGCGGTCGATGCCATACTCATAGATTCGGTCCACAGGATCGGACCATATGTTATTAGCCATGTCAATCCTATCCACTAGTACCGAATTGTAGCCTCCGTTGGGCATTTATTTGATTGTTTTGCGCTAAAACGTCTTTTCGAGACATTTTCTTAGTATTTGTCTTAAGGTTAATGGTTTTAATAACCGCCATAAGCTTGTTTAAGTTCCAATTCTCACATTCAAGGGGTAAGCCTACTCCAAACATCCAATAATAGATGATTTCGGCAGTGATAATTTCTCGAACTGGTCCTCCACTTTGAGGATCTTTGCCAAATGTAGTGGCAACATAAGGGTCATCTATGTAACGTTGAATTTCAAGATAATTGTCATTTGTTAACATTTGAAGTACTTCTGGAGAAACTTCCCCAAGAATCATACATTCAATGTAATATTTCGATTCCTCACCCGTCCAGTCTTTATGATTGAGAAATGAGGTTTTAAATTTTGACTCCCATTTTGAAAGCGAAGCCAGAGAATGCTCCAACTGAACTTTGGTTCCAAAAACTTCAACAAATTCTCCAGTTGATTCGTTGAACATTTCGGTTTCACCGATACTAATTGTAAGCATTCTCTGACTTCCTTTCTCTTCTCCCTAGATTTAGGCCTGTGCAAACATTGCAATGACCTCATCTGGCATTGGCATCTTGGCTTCCAGTGAAGCAGAACCATACAGTGCTGCCTCAAAGATAGCCAATTGCGCCGCATCGACCTTTGTGGAGTCAATGACCAGGTGTGAAGTCGGGCCAAACCCAGTCACGGCCACAGGAGTAGTCGTGATAGCCCAGCTGAAGTTAACAGCTGCGGGTGAATCATTGATCGTAGCATTAGCCCGCTCCGAAGGAGCAGCCATAGCGTTATAGATCAAATGAATCTTATACCCGAAGTCCTGACCAACCGTGTCATTGCCAACCTTGGTCCGATAGGAGAACCCGAAAGGCTTCCTAGTCTGTTGACCAACGCTAACACCAACGGAAGGACTCGCCGAACCATCGCACGCCATGAACTCGTCAGGATACGTGAATGCCTCGATTGTCCCGCCGAAGAGTTCGGCTGAAATCAGGTTCAAGTACTTGATATTATCAGCATACTGAGGATTGGCCTCAGCACCTGATGGCGATTCTGTAACAGTCGTAAGACCATTCCAGGCAACGCCCTTGTTGTAGGCTCCAGTTGTATCTGGGACGAATAGTACGCCTTGATCGACGCCCGTCTCAAACAACCGTTCACCCGCATTATCCCAAACTAATTTGGCCATAGTGTTTTCTCCTAAATATAAGTGGTATAGTTGTAGTGATTTAGCTGTTCAACAACAAAGAAACGATCAAATGACGTATAGAGCATAGCCTCAATCTTGTCAATGACTTCAGAATCAGGGTCTTTTGTAATATACGTAATTTGATAACGCTTCATTTTATTGTAAGTCCTATTATCAGCTTTCTTTGTTCGAATATCATACAATTGATAAACAATTGCTGGATAAGACATTCGGATGTTTACTGGTGCTTGAAAATATACTTCCTTACTTCCTAAAATGTCAACTAATCTCTGATGTAATATCAAACGGTTGTCCGTCATTATACATCCCTCCTAGTCGCATTACTAAGCGTGGGGGTTTCAAGTCAATACCAGTTACTGTCCATTTGACCGAGTTCCAAACAACATATCGAATCTTAAAGAAATGCTTCATAAGATTTTGATCAGCCAGAACCGATATCTGATTATAGGTGGTTATGTTTCCATTGACGTCGCTCCCAGGGTCGAACTTTCGAGAGGGCATGATAACATCACCATAATAGTTAGTTTCATGAATCTCTTCAGTCCAAACCCCGGGAGCAGTCTCTACGGATTCAGCATAACCGATAACTCCGTAGAACCTAGTCAATAGATATCACCTACTAACCACTCGTCGGAGGCTCGGGGGCTGTCAACTTCAAAGCCAAAGCAGCCTTAGGCTCGGTCAAGGCTCCGCAGAGACGCGTCTCAAGCAGATACTTGAACTGGTTATAGTCGATGTCAAAGTCGTCGAACATACCAATCTGGCCTCCACGGTTAGAACCAACCGTATAATTGCCAAGATTGACAACCAAACCCATAAGGCTGGTATCAGACTCCATAACCTCAACCGGCGTAATCGCGGCCAAACCAAGTAGTGAAGCAACTTCACCAAGGTTAGCATAAACTCGACGACCAATCGAATCCTTCGCCTGAAGCATCCGAGTGATAACCTGTTGCGTGGTGTAGAGCGTCGGAACACCGGCAGCCCTAATCAACGGGCGAGCGTCAAGAATAGCGTCAATGATGTTCTCCCCAACATTAAACTTGTCCGTCATATCAGCTGGAACATTGACAGACGTCGTGTAGAAATCATTATCCGTCGCAATTGGGCGAATCTTATCTTCACGAATCTTGTCATCATCATCAGCAGCGCGGCCATCACCGATAAGGATTGCACGGGCAACTTCCTCATCCAGCATAACACGCATCTCAGCCTTGATGAAGGCGACGACGTCGAAATCAGTGATATCCTCGATATCATCCTTATCCAACTTCTGCTTCTTGTAGACAGTCTGAGGCGTGGTCTCACGCTTGGCAACCGGGAAGAACTCTTCCTTCTTCAGATTACCCTTGATATAACCCTTAGCCCGGGCTTCATCAAAGGTAAGATCCGCAGAAGTTGAACGAATCCGGTTGAACGGAGACTTACGGACACCAGCGAGAACGCCAGCCACCCACTCCTTACGACGTGCAACGAGCGAAGGCTCATTAGCAACGTTCTTCGCATCGGGGAACAAAACCTCGATGTTCTCAATGCCAAACTCAGTGGCATGTGCCAAGAAGGCTTGCTTCAACGAACCACCCTGCTTCCAGTCACTGATGACTGTCTGCATCTGGTCATGCGTCAACGCAGTTTTAGAAGAACCAGCGCCATTACCTTCAAATACGTTGTGGTCCATACTTTCTCCTTCACTATGTTGGGCCGTTGTTCCTTGCTGAAGGGCCTGATCTACCATGAAGTAGACCACGTTCTTCTGCTCTTCTGACATACCATCAAAAATATCGCCAACCGTTGTATTGTCGTCGACCGTTGTTGCGGAATGTTGTACTGTATCTTCTTGCTTTTTGTCCTCAGCGGGTTTGTCCTTAGGGTCCACTTCGGTCTCCTCAACTTTCTCTTCGGTTTCGGGATCATCCTCGGCGTGTTCCAAGGTTTCCCCTGAGTAAATGATAGCTTCGTCATCAATAATGTCGGTTTCATCGCCATGTTGAATCGTGATGTTATCAATCAATGCCCCTGGATTGGCTCCCGCCAAAACCAAAGACACTTCTCGGATGTTCCCATGCTTTACCATTGAACCCTGTTGATCGAGGCCGTTAGCAAATATGGACATAGAATCCAGATCCCCGTGCAAAACTGCCTCTTTCGCTGCAGTAGCCTTGACGGAGTTATTGAAATATGCGTAACCGTACTCGCCTTTATCGCGATGTTCGATAGCAACATATCCCAAAATATTTTCTGGAGAATCGTGCTGATGAGCCCAAACTAAAGGAAGTTTAGCGCCGTTCTGGTGGGCGAATGCTCCCTTCAAAAGTGTGCGTCCATCGGTACATTTAACACCATAAACTGTAACATACCCTGAGAAATCAGGCTTGCTCTTGACTGTTGGCACTATTTATACCTCCTTCTGGTTGGTTCGCATCCACCACTGGCGCTGGACCCATTTGTGGGGCCAATCCACCTACTGGTAAATTCTTATTCCTTAATTCGTTAGCCGTTGGCTCGGGCCTTGGCTTCATCCTCATCTTTGCTCTGATTTCGTTACTCACCATTATTTCATTTCGAGTAAACTTATCAGCAATTTCCGCAATAGCACTAATTGGCATTAGTTCAAACGGATCAATGAAGAAGTCTATTGCTTGATTCTGTGTTTGAGCAGTCTGGCTTAAGAATATGGAACCCATAGCCTCAACGATTGCCCTCAGAATCGGTTTAATTGTTCGATTGTTATAGTTGAGCATTGCCTCTTCATTGGCAGTACCATTCATAACCGCATCTGTGACACCCAATTGTGCATAAAGTTGTGTGGTAAGACCATCAACTTGTGCTTTTAATTGGTTTTCAGCAGGACGGTTAAGCTGAGTAATCTTCTCAGTAGCATCTGCATAGGCAATACCATAAGCCGAACCCTTCAACTGCATCTCAATATCTTTTGTACGCTGTTGAGCCATCTCTTTCCGAGCATCAGACTTAATAGTATACGGAAGTTGGATAATCAAATCCAATTTACCAGATGCCGCCTGCGAATCGACCATATCTAGTTGGCTAAGCTTTCGCTTAAGTCTTGATAAGGTCGAGTTTGGCTCGTTCATTACAGCATAAAGCGGATTATAGACAATTGCTACAAAGTTCTTCGGTAATATAATGTTCTCAACTAAACCATTGTGATCATTATACAAAGCAACTTCGACTGATTTTGGATACCATGTCCTAATCTCACCAACTCGCAATGATTTCACATCAAACGCTTGAGTAAATGTTGGATCTAAAGTTGTATCAACCGGCACAATAGCTATAGCGCCCTTTGTTAGCATACCAAATACCATGTCTTGTCTAAAGGCAGTCGCTGCTTGATCAATATTAGCTCGAACAGTCAAACAATTGTTCAATCCACTTGAAATATCCTCAAGATAGTTACCATCATCGTCTACACGAATATGGCGAATGTCCACCATTGATGCATCAATCGCAATTCGGTTAAGAATGGCGGTAACAAGTGACTTATCGCCCATGATTGTTGTTGCGCCTTGCCTAAAAGGCATCGAACCATAAGATGCTGGCCTAGAATATGTTTCACGAACATAATCTATATAACCAACGTCCTTATCTCGGAACCTAAAGGCGTTCCAGGCGCTTCGAACTCTATCTCCAAAGCCCATTGTACCTCCTTTCATGAATATAATTACTCAAATGCATCAGGATTTACCTTAAAAGCTACATAAGCATCAATTAAAGCAGCCACATTATCAATCTTTTGATCTTGGCGTTTCTTAACAAGCTTACGATTCCCGTTAGTATCTTCCATCGTAATAGCATTACCCATCGCAAATGACATTAAACTTTGATCAAACAACAACCAGCCTTGTTCACTGAGTGTTTTAATCTCGCCAAGCGGAACCGACTCCGTCCTAGCGCCTTGAATCACCTTTTCTATGCCATATGCCCCATTCTCACGTTCCCAACGTTCAACAAATTCTTTAGCATTATACGGATCAAAACCGAAGGTTCTAACATCATACTTGCTGTCAATAATGAATTTATCGAGATCATCATAAACCTCCATCATGTTCAAGACTGCACCATCCATTATCTGGAGTGAGCCTTCCTGGATAAACTCTTCATACTTTTGATGAGCACCAGCTGGTAATTTAGACAATGTAAGTTGCGTAATGTAACTCCGAGTCTTAATCCCAAATCTTTGACCTTGAAGTGGAAAAAGAAATGTAAACGCACAGAAGTCGTCGCCTTGCGAGAGGTCTGCACCGAGAGAACATGGCAGATTCCAGAACGTTTGTCTGGCCTTAGGTAGCGTCTCTTCATAGGTGAAGAAGTAGGTATAACCTTCCAACGGAATTCCAAACCGCTTTGCTAAAATGTCATTCCGAGTTGAAGGTGCTTTTTCAGCTCTTTCAACGTCTTGTTGGTAGGCATCATAACTAACAGTCAGGCCAATATTGGGATTTGCTTTTGGCCACATAGCTGGATCAGCTACTTCTGCAACGTCATCAAGTTTGTAATAGAATATCGAAATGTGTGGCGCATAGTAGTCACCCTTAAGTATCGAATTCAATTCCATTTTGATGGTATCTCCAGAACCATTCCGAACAGTTCCTTCAGAACTTGTTGCGACAATCAAATAGTCATTTAACTTTGTTGCTCCTTGTTCAACAGCACCAACAACATCTTCTCTAATATCTCCAGAAAGCCATTCATCAATAGTTGAGATCTTTGGACGAAGTCCTTGGAGTTTATCAATCGACATAGGTCTAACTTCAAGTAAACTTCCAGTAAGAAAGTTCTCGATACCTTTTTTAGTCGATGCTAACTTCACTCGTAGAGTCCTAGACCCCGTTGTATTATTGATAGAACCTTCAGTTAAAAACTTGAACAGTGGCCCCCGAGATCGGGTAATCGCTGTTCGAATTGGAGACATCACTTCATCGGCTTGCTTCATGGTTGGAGCAGTCGTGATTTGATGAGTCGTTGTGGTGTCAATGTTCAGGAAGTAGGATTGGATGGTCGAAGAGTACATGGACTTGGCTGCGCCTCTGGCCACGATCAGGTATTGCTTAGTCGTCAAACGTTTCTTAACATAACGACGTTCATAGTGGCCTCCGTGATTATCTTTAGTTGGTACATAGATAGATTTCTCCATAAAGTAATACCAACCAAAGATCTCTTCAGCCCAGAGTTTAAATGACTCAAGTAAATGTAAATCAGAACCATCAGTTAGAGTTAGTTCTCGCTCACAATACTTAACGTATCCTTCCACAGCCATGTCATCATAGAAATAATTAGGATCAGCAATCAATGCGTCTATCCGATTCATTTCCATGGAGATTTCTTTGCTAACTGGAATTTCTCCAGAAAGAACACGATCTCGAAATTGCCCATAATAAATGGGCGTGGCTGTATTAGATAGAGTCATAATGCCCCTAAACAGCAGCCACAGTCGTAGCAACCTTAGCCGCTACTTTAGCTGCCTGAACAACCTTGACCGCACGATGAATCTTCTTACCTGTTGAAACACCAGTATTGATCATACCCATAATCTGTCCATAGGTCAAATTGTTATGGGTTGTTAAGTCCTTATATTGTTTCTCAAGACTTAATCGAGCCACCGCCTTCTTAAGATCGGTATTAGATGCCTTCTTATAATCCGGAATCCGGTTATACTTAATATTGGCAACTCGTGAACTAATCTTACGTTCTGTTCCTGGAGCTTGCCGTGGTGGAGTTACTCGACCAGTCCGAATACGATTCGGATCATGTCGTACACCCCAGTGCATTCCCATGACACCATGATGCTCTAGGAACTCTTCAGCCTTTAAGTTTTGCATAATCGCGCTGGGCATAGATCCTCCATTCGTATTCTTTAGCTAAATCTTGTACTGCTGTTATACCAAACGATGTTGGTGGAGGATCAAAGATCAATCGAAGCTTCAATCCCATAAAAGTCTTCACCATTAAAATGTCCATTAATGGCGGAAGCACCTCAGACCACTTAGTACTCTTTGTAATCTCAACTAACGGTAAAGTATCGGCTGTGTTTTGCCGAATTGTAGACATAATGCTATTGATGTGCAATAAAATGTCCATATCAAAGACTGCATAGTCATCTTCAAAGCCTAAAAGCTTCTTGATTTGACTAAAAATCACGTCATCCATTTAATCCTCCTTTACCAAAGTCGAGTGTCACCAATAGTTCGTACTACTGGAAGTTTTGGAAGCAAACTTACATCGCCATAGTGAATTGCGTTGTGGGTTCGTAAAGAACAAGAAATCAAGTATTCAGGATCAACTATAATTTCATTTCCATTTTGAATCTGTTGAATAGTCATTGGATTCATATGGTGAATTATTATGTTGGTTACAACTGGATAACCTTCAACTCCTAAATCAAAACCATTATCTCTAGCAATTACAACTTTTCTAATCTGTTTCCATTCATAAGAACGATAAAAGTCTTGATTAAGAAACCTCTCAAAACCAAATGTTGAATCTCCAACAGTTGACCCAAGAGATAAATACTCGAATCGTTCTTCAATTGTTCTATACAGCATAAGGTCAGTATGGTTCTTCATACATTTCCTCTTCTTGGCCTGCATAGGACTTCATGGCAGACAATGCTTGAGTATAGATCTCTTCGAGATGACCACCGGCAGCAAGAGCATCGGCTTTGGCTCGAATCATCTCCGTCTCCATCGAGATCTTCTCTCGTTCGAGGCGTTCCCTCTCGGTTCCCAACTTTAAGAAGTGAGTAATCACCTGAGCTGAGGCGGTACCAGCACGTAGTTGGCGTTCAGCCAAATCTACAGCATAATCTATCATTTGGTTTTCACGAGCTTGAGGCGTTCGAGCTGGTGCACGGCGCCGAGAAGACTCGTCGACTGACTTTGTACCAGCCATCACACCTCCTTAAAGTTAATTGTAGAATCTAGTAGTATAGTTTAGTACCAGATTTGGGAGAAAGGAACTCACCAAGACCCAAGTCTTCCCCGACTAAACTATACTACTAGACAACTTTGTATCTACTTATGCAGCAGTTAAATTGCTCAACTTGACGGCCGCTGTAACTGCTCCAGTTCGTTGAGGACCAACAACAGCGCGATCGCCACGTAGTTCTTGAACAACATAAACATTACTCATAACAAATGCGGCCAGTTTCTTACCATTGTAATCAACTGCACTATTTAGCTTTACTCGACTACCTACACCAATTGTTCCAGGTGTTGGAGGTGGCGTTGGTTCAGGTGGAACGATAGCATTCGAGCCTGGAACCATTAACTTCTGCCCAACCACAATTAGATTAGGATTCTTAATATTGTTCAGTGCCACTAGTTCGGCAACCGTAGTTGAGAACTTCTTAGCAATAGCTGAAAGTGTATCACCTCGAACAACCGTGTAAGTTGTCCCAGCAACCGGCGGTTCAGGGTTACCCGGATCAGGCGGCAGAACACCAGAAGCTAACTTTGCATTGGCAGTATCTGCTAACCAAGTTAAACGAGGATAGAGAGACTGCGGGCAAGCCGTGGCGGCCGATGGAACTTCCCGGTGGCCAATGACGCCAAGTGTTGACGAACCTTGTGGCATCCAGCCATGAACAATTCGATTCTTCCCATAACGACGAGCCACATCAACGATCATATCAATCAATGTGTTGACTGTCGCGTCTGAAAAAGGCCATTCAGGAGCGCCACCAGAGTTGGCATTCTCAAAAGTAATTGCCTGTTGATCGTAAGTTGCTGAACCACTAGTCCATGCACGATACTCTTCGGGAACAGATCCGCCGACCCAGTCATCCTGAATCATGTAGTTAACTGACGCCTGCCGATTAACATCGGTTACAAGAGTATAGATCGTGGCTGAACGACTAGTTCCTGCCCAGCCGTGAACAATCACATTATTGACTTGCTTACCATTACGAGATGACTGCTTTGATGTAAGCAGAATCTGATCAGTCCGTGGAGAAAATGTTGCCATCATTCACCATCCTCAATCTCAAACTTTTCGATGTCGGCCGCGTTCACATGGTCAGGTGGATCAGGTTGTGTTTCAACTTGAATATCCAGTGCCTGAACGGTTCCCGGCTTCTCTTCATTAACATTCTCGGACATTTACCGCCGTCCTTTCTAGGATTGTTCCTCTAAAAAATCCCCCCGGAGAAATTTTGGAGGGAGCTGCGATGCATAGGCGGGGGCCAATTTGCGAGACCCCCTCCCCCTACCCCTACCCCATTAACTTATTTAAAATTTTTTTGGTAAACTTCAAAATTTTCTTAAAAATTCCAAAATTTATTTTTTTTCAAAAATTTTAACATAAATTCCTCCAACGTTCTGCCTGAGAACAACCTCTATAGCCTCCCCTAGGGTGGGAGGGGGGAGGGGGGGAGGGGGGGAGGGGAGGGAGGCTAGTACTCTTGATAGGTAAGCACTAGTGTGGTACCCATGTCCTCTATCGTATGCATCCCATTGATCATAGTTAGTGTATGGATTGAAAGGGTTATCTATTGTACTTAACATAGGCATAGTACTAACTCCTTTCAATGTAGTAGTATGTATACACAGTACATGTACATAGTATGTATGCCTACCTATTCATTGCACTGACAATAGTAGACACAGGTATGCCTAATACATCTGCTACCTCTGCCTGTGTATAGCCAGCAGATAGTAGTTGTTTAGCACGGGATGTTATAGCCTTAGTCATAACAGGGTTCTCTCTAGGAGTAGCATACTTCTTGACCTGATCTAAATCAGTATGTGTTAAGATCTGACTTAACTTAGTACTTGATACAGCACCTGCCTGTATAGCACTCCACTCAGAGGGTGTGATCTCTACAAGGGTGGCCTTTCTTTGAGCACCCACTTTGATGCGGGCCTCTATTAGAAGGGTGGCCCTTAATTTAGAGGCGGTATCTTTTTCCATGTCAGGATTAGCAGCAATCCTCTTTTTATATTCTACAGTCGCCTTTAATTGGGCCTGTCTTTCAAGAGGTGCATTCTTTTGAGCAACCTTTAGTTTAGCACTAAGAGTTTCAACTTCCTTAGCATACACAGTAGCAGCCTGTTTTGAATAGGGGGTGGGTTTAACTGTGACTGCTGCTTTTCGTGCAGCATTAGCTAATGCCTTCACTCTATTTGCATATTCTGCATAGACTTCTTCAATTGGCATACCAGATGACAACGATTTGGCGTCTTTAGTTTCAGCCATCTTCGTAGTCTTAGTAGTTCTAAGAACTTGTGTTCCTAAACGACTAGTTCTAGTAGCGCCTGTTTCTGTGTATATTTTCTCACCAGTAGTTGGGTCAATTGGGCCGCCTTCTCGATAAGAACGAGGAGTTCTTTCTGGAACATCCACTCTTCCTTTGGCACGTGTCACAATTGTTGAAGCACCAGATCTAGCAGTGCCAGGTTGACCATCTTTGCCTTGATATTTAATCTTCAAACTAGCGATACCATTATCTATTTCGCTTTGTTTGTAATTAAGATTATGTTTTTCAGCATCAATAACAACCATGCTATGACGAACAGCACGAGCCAACTCAGATTGGTCCGCACCTTTAATAGTCATATCAGCAATTAGATTAGTCACTTGACCCATCATCTTTTGCTTTTGTTCTGGCTTTAGTTTAGGCATTCCTTCATACCCCGGATAAGAAACCTGGGGGTCAAAGTTTTTAAGTCCTTCAAGTGGCTTGGATGTAGCAATCTTTTTATTGTTATTAGGAATAACTAAGACGGTATCGCCATCAAAGTCTGCACCTGAAAGACGTTTAGCGATTGAAGCATTAATACCAACAGCATCTGGCGCTTGCTTAAGAAGTTTTCTACCTTCAACATTCTTATTATTAACTGTCAATTCTGGAATCTCAAAGATACCGCCATGAGGATGCCGAATCAAAACAACCGACTCACCATCTCGATAGTTAGGGGCGTAGATTTCAGTATCCTTCAAAGAATTGACAGGAATGATAACATGTGCTGCTTCACGAGGAAGTCCAGCGGCTTTCAAACTGACTGCACTTGCATCGAGATCATCGGCTAATAAAATCATTAACTTAGATTTAACAGCAGGATTAGTCAGCGCATTAAGTTCGTCAAATTGAATCTTACGAATCGAATATGAAAGACCCAACTGCTCTTCAGCAAGTTTAACAGATTGTTTTGATAGAACTTGAGATGACAAATTGTGTGACCAAGTAGACCAGTCACCTTCTTCATTCACAATGTTCATTTTACCACTTTGACGAGTGATAGATGCTGTGAATGGATTGTCTTTATCAGTTGAAATTTCTTTCAATGCATCCAGTTTAGTTCCGGTGTTAGATTTACTTGTATTAAATTGAACATCTACACCATTTGGTAGATCCGATTTGTAAACAGCCACGCCTTTAATATAGTGTGTGCCATCAACAAGAATTCTAACTTGAGCATAGTTGGACGAACCGAGTGAAAGATCTTCAACACCTGGACGAATATAGATCATACCATCTGCTTCGGAACCGCCTTCATCTCCATACTTAATCCCTACTCGTGAAGAACTAAGCGACTCTGGGTACTTCACCTTTGTAAAGGTTGAGCCACCATCATCGGAATATGAATTAACAGTTCCAATTTTATCGAGACTTCTATAAACCTCCCCATAAGTAACAGACTCGGGAGCTAAAATTCGTTGAGTGGTGTACTTACCTGTTGTCATTTGCTTGACTTTAATGTTATAAACATTTAGTCCTTCATCCCGCAAAGCGGCCAATGCTGTTTCAAGTTGTGTTTGCGAAACACCCAAGTAAGCTTCAGTACCGGAACCTACATCTAACAGACCGGTTTTTGCAAGAGCACCTTTGAGAGCCGTCGTAGTTGCCACAACTTTTGATTCTGCAGTCTTGACCGCATTACTAAGAAGTGCACGAACTGATGATTCATTAATACCCATTCGTTCGCCAATAGCAGTGTTTGACATTCCTTTGTCTTTTAGTCTAATAGCCAACGCCGTATCACCGGCACGCTTTTGTTCACGAGCAATTGATGCAGTAGCTCGAAAATCAGTAGTCTTCATTTCAAGAGACCGGGCAATATCAGTATCACTCATTCCACTCTTACGCATTGCATCAACAACTTGAAAGAAGGATGAGCTTCGTTCGTATGGAGTGTCTGTTCCTCCATCACCCCAACCACTCGTGCCCCAAGGGTAACGACCTGAACGTCGTAGAATGCCATAATGATATAGTTCATCAGACTCAGTCATCGTTACACCTCTCTTTCAGACTCAAGACCATTTAAGATCCAATCGAAACGTTTAACCAATTCCATAATTTCAGCAATCTCGTTATGCTCGCCAATTTCTGCTTTAACTTCATTTTTTTGGTAAATCCGGAATTCCATATCAATATTCTCAGGTACAACATCATACTCAAGACAAAAGAAAGCGGCATAAATTTTGAGTTGGTTCATCGAAGTCGGAGATTCTCCAGTTTTCAAATCATGAATTCTCAAAAAGTTTCGCTTGAATGAAATTGCGTCAGCTGTTCCAAAAGCATGGGGGCTAAAAAACAGAACTTGTTCAGGAACCATTCCATAACCAATTGCATCATTAACATACTCATTAATTGTAATATGGTTTTTAGGAAGTTTAATTCCAAGAGTAATTGCCCTTTGAGCAAACTCATGGAGTTCGGTTCCTCTTTGAGCAGCGCGGTTCTTTTGATAGAACTGAATTAATTTGCCTTCACTATAATTAAGCCAGTGATAGTAACTCGGGCTGAGCAGGGCGTGTTCGCCTACCAACTCCGAATGCGCGTGCCATATCATCGAGCACATCCTCTTCACAACCGGGCCAAACTAAAGCGGAGAATGACATCGAACCCATTCGTTCAAGATACCATTCTTGATTTGGACGAAAACACATATCTTCGTCGCGTTTCATTTCAACGGCCGCCCAATGACGACCATACAAAACTAAAAGATCGGGAACGCCTTGTTTATAGGTTGCATCGTTCTTCAAAACAATACATCCTTGAAAGCGCCTCTCAATCTTCTTAATAAAGTCAGCTTGGACTTTTGATTCTAACTTTGCCATGGTGAGTTCCTTCCGGGCAAAAACTAGAGCAATTGGATAGCTCGCAAAATCGGAAATATCCTATTGTCAGTGTTTATTCTATATAAAGGGCTGGAAATCCTGCGATTTACCAGATTTTGCTGATTTTGGCCCACTTTTGAAAAAACATGCCTAAAACCTTTTTATATATTAATTTTACACCAAATCAAGTTCTGAAAGGTCAAAAATAAAATATAAAAGGTTTTGGGCTGTTTTTTTGAAAATGGGCCACTTTTTGGCCAAAAATAGCCAAAATCGACCAAAAATGCCTAAAAACCTGTGGATAACTTTAAAATGACCCCAAATTTTTGGCCCACTTTTCAATTTTCCCAAACATTTTTGGCCCACTTTTGTTCATTAAAATCAGTTTTGGCCCGCAAACTTTCAAAATTGGCCTGTTCTATTGGACTTTCCGCCATCAAAATAAAGTAATACAAATCATCAAAAGGTGTATTTGCTCTATCAATTCGACCTTTTGCTTGCTCCATTTTCCTAAAACTGGGGTTCAAACTGTAGAAAATGATCACATTTGAGGTAATACAATTCCATGCTTCAGCTCCAGCCTGATACTGAACAAGGTAAACCCAGGCCCCGTTCTCTGGCAAAGCGTCGTGATTTTGGCCATTTAATTCAAATATGGGGACCTTAGCCCGCCAAGATGCCTGACGCAAAATGTCCAATTCATAACTGTATGAATAGAATATAATACAATGCTCATATGCCGTCAGCAAGTTGACAATTGCTTCTTCTCGGCTAGGATCTGAGTTAATCACCGTTCTGAGACTTCGGTAAAGTTCACCGGCATCCTTCATCGGCATATCAGTCCATGGATTAAATCGAGTTCGAATCAGCTGAGAGTATTTAGCCCGGTCATACACGACTGGCAACTCCACCTCATGTCTAGTGGTATGTCTATGCATCGGCATTTCCACCAAAACTTCTGACCGTCGTCTTTCCAAGGTCTTCGTTCCAATATACCGATCAATGATAGGATACTTTTGAAAGCGTTTAAATGTCACATGGGCGTTGAGAAACTCGGTCTTATTCTTATAGAATCCATTGGCAATGAAGACAGGAACATAATCCATCCAGGTATCTCCAGGTGTGGCGCTAAGCAAAATCCATTGGTTATGTTTGGCAATCTTCAAAAATGACTTTACCCAAACACCACTTCCAATAACTCTTTGCTCATCGAATATGAAGAAGGCATCCTCAACCCCAACATAACGTTGTATGTTATTCCATGAATCGACTACAAAACCTATGTCATGAACTGAGGTTTCCTTGCCTATGCCGTACAGAGACGCTTCAGCATCCCAGTCAAGTGTATCTCGTTTCTTAGCCGTGGTAATAATATACAAATCACGCTTCTCACGAATTTTCAAGCCATCAATCCCACAGACTCGGTCATGGAAGTAGGCCATGGCAGTTAAAGACTTACCAGATCCGGTGCCACCCCATAATATGCATCCATTATGAATTAGGGGGAGGACTTTTTTCTGATGATCCCATAACTCGACTGCCATTTTCCCTCCTTTCCTGAATATGGTCAATAATCAACACCACAATTAGAACCAAAGCGGCCAATAGAAGGCCCATACAAAATCCGAATAAGATCCAGATCCATCGTGCAATCTCACATAGTTCACACATTTCAAACCTCCTTGACAAAAATATAAGACATTGGAGTACT
>Ga0123357_10004286_pt1 | contig 16689 bp, 12 predicted proteins | sample TergutEmb28metaG_FD_89873 | JGI IMG/M metagenome (GOLD analysis project Ga0123357, IMG submission 89873) | Embiratermes neotenicus P4 segment gut microbial communities from Petit-Saut dam, French Guiana - Emb289 P4 | ecosystem: Host-associated > Arthropoda: Insects > Digestive system > Gut ... | reverse complement strand
TGGGTAGCATTCATCCTGCTCGTTCTCATAGGCGGCAAGATGCTGGCAGACACTTTCCGTTCCGGGGAAGAGGATGGATCAATAGCGGACGGGCAGTCAATATCGCTGGTCAAGCTCTTTGCGCTTGGAATCGCAACAAGCATAGATGCTTTGGTTGTAGGCATAAGCATAGCGCAGACCGGATGGAACATATGGATATCGGCACTAGTCATCGGAGCGGTAACATTCATTCTTTCATTCATCGGCGTTCTGGCAGGCAAAAAGCTAGGTATGCGCTTCCAGAAGAACGCTGGAAGATTGGGTGGCACCGTTCTGATATTGATTGGGGTCAAGATACTGTTTGAGTACCTGATCATTTGATTCAGGGGTCGAATTGATCGAAGAGGACTGCTGGCGCGCTCATAGGGCATTCTGGGTTCAATACTTGCCTTTGCCCCTCATGTGTATCATGAGTTCTGACGTCATTTGTGCCAGATGTATCGCTCTCCTTCCGGTTCCGATGCATGCGGGGTCGTTCCTCAAAAGCCTCCTGTAGGCTTTTCTTATAGTGATGGGTTCATCGGAAGGCGATTTACATTTGAGGCTTATAGGCATCTTTGCGGAAACAGAAGGCATGACCGTCGATCTGTATGTTATGTCCCATGGGTCGAATGTCATGTACCTTCCGAACTCTTGTTTGCCGTCATATGCTGCGATATTCTTTCCGTCGATTATCTGTGACACCTCCTCGGCTACTTTTCTCTCCGGATCCCCTGCGTAGACCTCTTCTGCGTACAGCCCGCATATTCCTGAAAGGTAATCGAGCTTTTTCTTTCCCAGAGCTTTCGGATCATAGAATATGATATTGTGATAGATGGTCTGATAGGTGTTATTTTCCAGATCCACTTTGCATATGGCTATGTCCACTATCTCATCATATGGGTAGCCGTCTGGACCTGTCGGAAGCGCCTGTATAACGAATATCTCCTCGGACACGGCACGTGTTATGCGGACCGCGTAATTGTACTTTCGCCACTTTTGGCCACCCCCATCCTAAGTATAAATATCATTTACGATGTCATCGTAACATGCGCCGTGCAAAGAGCATAGATGAACTCTACGAAGAGGTCTCTGACTATGACATAGTGATCACCAACGACGCCGCTCTTGTCACGGCCCTAAATGGAAGGATAGCTTCTCCGCGCATTGGCGGCTTTGCCTATACTCCCAGGCATATAGCAGGGAACGAGACCGTTCCGATGTTCGGCGAAGGTACTCTGAGCGACCTGAAGATACTGTCAGAGATAGCTAACGAGACCGGATACGGCCTGAAGCACATTCACAGCGAAATTGAGAACATAAGAATGATAAGGCGTTACAAGAAAGATGTACGAAATTACCTGTATTCTAACGCATCCAAAAAAATATACGATTCATTCCTGGGACTGAGGACCATTGAGAAAGTGATGGGCGCCTATGTGCCAGAGAACACGGAATTCTTCAAAGGCAAGAAGGTTGCGGTCATCGGAATTGAGCTCTTTGACGACCTTGACAAACACTTCATTCCCATAGACCACGACGAGATCGACATCTTCACAGACGACAGGTATGAGATCGATATGATCTATGAAGTAGGGAACGACAGACAGCTTGCCGAGAATGCCGTAAGCATGATCGATGAAGGAAGATGGAACGACACCGCCATTATTCTGGATACGACCGGCCCCATTGCCGATGCCGTCAGGGCAGCCCTATACAGAAGGAACATACCGTTCAAGAACACCATGTCAGTGAAGGATCTATCTCAAGTAAGGGACTATCTGCAATTTCTCACACTCTCGCTCTCATACGAGACGCTGAGGGTCAGGCATGTCAGGGAACTGCTCTCCGGTTACAGAGGGCACTTCGGTAAGAGAGACGATGAATATCTTCTCCATAAGATAGAGGACCATCTTGACAAAAAAACTAAAGAGCTTGTGGATGTGATGAAAAATGTAAGGGATTACACTTTTCAAGAGGTCTGCGACGCCGTTGTCAGCGGTGCGCACAGGCCGCAGATCAAGATGCTCATTGAAGACATGAGCATAAGCGATACGAAAGTGACATCCAAAGACGTGAACGAGCTGAATTATGCGGTCAACAACATAGATGATCTGCACCACAACGAAGAGATACCGGATAGTGAGAAGAAAGGCGTACTTCTGGCAGACTGTCTGAAGTCAGTATTTGTTGACAGGCCGTTCGTGATATATCTGGGACTTGGGCCGGAATGGTCGCGCACATCGATAGGAAAGGAATACATCGACAGGGAGACCGAGGCTCAACTGAACATGTACAGGTTCTCTGTGCTATTGCAGCAGGGGGAATCGAGGCTGTACGCTGTGAATTCCATGAGGAACGGCAAAGAATCGATCCCATGCGCAGTATTTGAACAGATAAAAGAGGATGAACGGGACCCGGAGGAAGAACCGGCCGCAATATTGTCTTTCAGAGACGTGGCCAAGGCGGTCATCCAGGGGGAGTGGATGCACCCGCAGCAGACAGAACCCATCTCAAGGGGGGAGGACAGACTCGATCAGACAGAGATAAAGGACTGGAGGTTCTCTAAATCCACATACAACAACTACTATGCATGCCCGCGCGCTTACATGTACGGAATGATGATAGATATACCGGACTCGGAGAAGACGATCTTCGGTAACATCATACACCAATTCGCGGAATTCTACCTCTGCTACCCGGATCTGGTAGAAGGCAGGGTAGAAAGTTACACGGATATGATACGCGAGAAATATTCCGGTATGTCGAGCCAGCAGATGGAAGAGATAGACGGAAGCAAGATACGGGTCTGCATGGCAAATGTCATACGCTTCATTGATTCTCTCGGCGTAAAGGATGTTCCGCTGGATATGGACTATTCGAGAAGAGAGCACAAGAACATGTTCATGGACATGCATAACTGCACGAGATACAGCAGCGTGACCGAGACAGAGTTCACAACAAGCATGCACCCACTGCGTGGCAACTTTGATCTGATAATCAATAACAGGATAATAGACTACAAAACAGGAAAGGCAAGTGCGCTCAAAGACGTCAAAAACCGCATGGATATGTTCCGGAAACAAGATTATTTCGAGTTCCAGCCCATGATATACCTTTCTCTTTTAAGAGATAATTCACCCCCTCCCTACAGGTTCAGCCTTGTGTATGTGGCCGATAATGATGTCCGTTCGGTGACGGATGAGGACTTCAGGATAAGCGAGAACGTCCGTAACGTGGTGCTGATACAGCAGAGCATGAGAGAATTCCTGTCCAATCCCAACTCTCATGCAAAAAGCAAGTTTGGAACCACTTATGCAAAAATAACCGGAGGATGGAGTTCGTTCGTGGACAGAGCGTTCGATGCCGGAGCCGATTCCTGCGACTCTTGGAAGGATGATGAAGCTTTGATCGATTCCATCATGAGCGCACTTGGGATGAGAAGTAAAACCGATAAGAAGATGGTCTCGGGAGCTTTGAAGAAATTGTCAGACATAGTATCATCCGGCATGTTCGACGATGGGAGAGAGGTCGTCATCCCATCAGACACTCTCGAGAAGTTCCTTTCTTTTGTGGACGCGGATCACGGCCTGGCTTCCGTTCAGAGGTATTCGGAGTTCCCCGCAGCTCCGAGAACGTATTGTGGCAGATGCAATTTCCTTAAGGTGTGCACGAAGGACATCATTGTTCCAGAGGAAGGCGGTGATGAGAATGAATGACCTTAACGCATCGCAGAAAAAGATCGCCGATGAACTTGACGGCATGATAGTAGTGGACGCCGGACCCGGCACAGGCAAGACGCATACTATCGTGGACAGGTTCCTGAATATCCTAAAAAAAGAGAACATCGATACGAACGATGTTCTTCTTCTGACATTCACAAGGAACGCAGCCAGCGAGATGGAGGAAAGGATAAGGGGCAGGATGGCCGGTACGGAGCTTTCAGGATCATCGAAATTCATTAAGACAAGCACCTTTGACTCTTTCTGCTATTCCGTGGTGATGGAATCCCCAGATGCGGTCAGCAGGTTCTTCAGAATGGAGGAAGTATTGACCAGAGGGGCAGGCCTGATCGAGAATGATACTCTTAACCTCGAATATTTCACTGACTTCTTCGATCGTTTCATGATCGCCCGCCCCGGAGAATACGGGGCCCAAGGGATTGTTGCATCGCAAAGCGTTCCAGAATTGTATCATATGATCAATAAACTGATGTCGAGAGGCGTAGTTCCTCTGAGGAAGGGATGGTTCGGCGGCGGGGACGGCAAGGTGCTGATGGGGAATCAGGAGCGTATCTTCAGAGAACTATCCGCTATGAATGGAGAGATCATAAAACAAGGAAGCTACAGATTATCCAGTTTTCTCTGCGATAAGCTGTCTGACGATCAGACATTCCTTTCTGAGTACGGGATCTCTAAAGCGGAACCCCTGCCGGATGAGATGATAAAAAATGCAGCATTCGATGACAGAACAGACCTTCTGGCACTGATACATGATATCTATTACGAATATATCCGAAGCTGCATCAACGATGACAGGCTGACATACGGACTCGTTGCTTCTTTTGCGTTCATCGTTCTGTACAGCGAGAAGAGCATCAGGGACAGGATGTCCGTAAAATACCTGATGATAGATGAGTTCCAGGACACGAACGAGAATCAGCTGATGATCGCCCTCATGCTTCTGAAAGAACCCAATCTGTGTGTGGTCGGCGACTGGAAACAGGGCATATACGGGTTCAGGCACGTCTCGATACAAAATATAACAGATTTTGAGAATCGCGTTGTATCTCTCAGGAGGATACTGAACGATGATAACGTCAGGGTGCCGTTCTTCATACCGGATGTGAAGAAGCTATCACTCGACATGAACTACAGGAGTTCGCAGATCATAATCGATGCCGCATACGACTCGCTCTACATACCTGCGGTGGAAGGCGAGGATATCGATGAAGAGCATCTCGACAATAACGTCACCAAAATAACGGCGCAGAGGGAAGACATCGGAAATGACACCAAGATAGAACTTGTTTCCGCTCCGTCAAAGGAGGCAGAAGTGTCAGAGGTAATCAGGACCATAGCGGACTACGTTAACGGGAAGTACGTGATCCATGAGGATGGGGTTGCGAGACGCCCGGAGTTCGGAGATATAGCGGTCCTCTGCAGGAAGACAGACCTATGCCGCGCAATAAGCGAGGAAGCCTCCAGATACAAGATACCGGCGTTCCTTCAGGGCGATGTCGAGGTCATGTGTACAAGAGAAGGAAAGCTTGCGCTCGCATGGCTGAAATATCTGAACAACAGAGATGATGAGTGGGGAATAGGCCCGATAATGGCAGACGCAGGATACACCCTGGATGACATCCTGAAAATGAGAAAAGACCCGCCGCGGGAATTTTCTGACAGAAGGTCATCATTGATGAAGAAGAAAAGGCGCATAACGGATCTTCTTTCATCCATATTCGCCATCTACGGTCTGAACAACGATACGACACAGACGATAATATCTGTGGTCTCGTCATCGCACAGGAACTCGCTTCTTACGATATCCGATGTGATCGGCATGATCGAGAAAGATATTGAGAATCATACCAAGTATCAGGTAGACGGCGTGCTTGACCGCAAGGCCGTGACGATACAGACCATGCACAAATCAAAGGGTCTGGAATATCCGATAGTGATAATCGCAGGGGTCGACCAAAAGGTCATGCCCAGTACCACGCCTGACAGATCGACGTATTCTTTCAACGATATTATCGGCATAAGATGCAGGAAAGGCGTGTCTTCATTCGGAGAAAGCTATTCGAAAATTACCAGATCCTGGGAGACATACCTTGCAGAATATGTTCTATCCAAAGATTACAGCGAAGAGAGAAGGCTCATGTTCGTCGCGCTATCGAGAGCAAAACAATATGTCACCATAATATCAGGGCAGAATCCCTCTCGCTTCTTCGACGGTCTTTTAAGAGGAAGGGGAAGGCCATGCGGAAAAGGAGGCATAAGCATAAACACGGCCTCCGAAATCAACCTTATTCAGGCCCCAAAGATAGGTGAGTTCGCTTCAAGAAGGATCAACCTCGCGGTCCATGACATAATGCTTTCTAAAGGAGAACACAACCTGGATGCAGACACAGGCGAGGTCTCTGGTAAAGGAAAGAAACACGGAACGGAGATACACGAGCGGGCGCATGCGATGGCAACAGGCCATGAGATAGATGACGAACGTCCCGAGATATCCGTGATAAGAGGTATCCTTTCGGCAGCGTCCGATGCGGATCTGATCTATCCTGAGATGGAATGCTCTCTCCCTTTCAATGATCTGCATGTAACTCTGAAAGGTATCATCGATCTTCTGGTAGTAAGGCCTGACGTGATCGAGATACACGATTACAAGACGGACGCAAACACATTATACGAAAGTGAATACCGTGTGCAGCTGAGCGTGTACGCCCATGCAGCCTCAGAGGTCTACGGCAGACCGGCAAAATGCTTCATAGATTATGTTTCGCAGAGAAAGACCGCAGAGTTTGAACCTTTGCCTAAAGAAATTATCGGAGAAAGGATTCAAAGATACATTTCTCAATAAATTTGACAATAAATAAAATATCTAATAAGTTATCTTAATGGGTAAAAAATGAATTTAAATAACATATCAGTTATTTTAAAAGAAAATATTATATCTTAGAATTTGATCATCCTATCATGTATTCTTCCTCAGATGTCTATGAGTTGTCCGATACAGAAATAATAAGGCTAGTCGGAGAGAAGGTACGCACGATAAGACTCAATGGCAACGTGACAAGGGAACAGCTGCAGGAGGCGTCGGGAGTGCACGTTAAGACCATAGGCGATCTGGAGAGCGGTAGGAATGTCACAATAGCCACGTTGATCTCTGTATTGAGGGGCCTCAGGAAGCTGGATCTTTTGGACAGCCTTCTTGAAGATGAGTCGGTTAGCCCGCTGCTTCTGTATAAATCAGGAGGAAGTGTCCCAAAACGCGCAACAGGCCGGTCTTCTGAGGCGCGCAAGAGAAGGATGAGCATATGAAGGCGATCATCAGGGTGAATATATGGGGCATGACGGCCGGAGTGTCATATTGGGATGAGAAAGTAAGGTGTGCGAGGTTTCAATATAATCCCGCATTCATAGAGAAAGGAATAGAGCTTGCCCCCATAATAATGCCCCTTTCGAACAGCATATACTCTTTCGAGAACTTGGATCGCTATGCATTCAAAGGGTTGCCGGGCATGCTGGCAGATTCTCTTCCCGATAAATATGGGAACACACTGATAGATATGTGGATTAGCCGCAATAGAATCGATCCAAACAGCTTTACCCCATTGGATAGGCTGTGTTATGTCGGCAGGAGGGGGATGGGCGCCCTTGAATATGAACCGGCGGTAAGGCAGAATACCAAAGTCGAAAGGATAGATATCGATCTTCTCTCCTCCCTAGCGGCGGAAGCGATCAGCGAAAAGGAGGAGATGCATGCCAGCATATCTGAAGAGGGGATAGATGAGCTGATATCCATGGGTACCTCCGCCGGAGGCGCCAGAGCAAAAGCGGTCATCGCTCTCGATGAAACCACCGGAGATATCAAATCAGGTCAGCTTCCTCATTCTGAAAAATATACGGACTGGATCATAAAGTTCGACACGGAAGGCGAACACAAACGCGGTTTCTGCAGAGTGGAGCATGCTTACTACAACATGGCCTCGGAGTGCGGGATATGCATGAGCGAATGCCGTCTTCTTGAAACAAAGAAAGGCACCCATTTTATGACAAAGCGTTTTGACCGCGAAAAAGGAGAGAAAGTACACACTCAAACGCTCAATGCCATGGCACACTATGATTTTACGGTACCCGCAGCACACTCATATGAGCAATTGTTCTCTGTCATGAGGAGAATGGGCCTGCCGGCGGCGGATATGGAAGAGATGTTCCGCAGAGCGGCCTTCAATGTCATCATGATGAACAATGACGATCATACCAAGAACATCTCATTCATGCTCCGCAGAGGCGAAGAATGGAGGCTTGCACCCGCATATGATATTACTTATGCATACAAGCCGGGGAACATATGGATCCAAGCTCATCAACTGACCGTCAACGGCAGAACGGACAACATAACAAAAGATGATCTGCTGGCACTTGCACACAATGCCAACATAAAGGGCGCCGAAGACAAAATAAAGATGATCTTAACTGTCGCAGACAGGTGGAAAGAATATGCAAAAGAGAGTTTGGTGCCAGACACTACTGCGGAGAAGATCCGTACCTCATTGGAGAAATGCAGGGCACAATTCCTGCCGCAGCGTTGAGATTGCTGTAAAGATAGCATCTTTAGCCCAAAGTTTCTTTATAATCTGAAGTACTGTGTGGTCATATGGAGCTTAGGGGGCTCACTGAAAAAGAGGTCAAGGATAGGGTTTCCGAAGGCAGGGTGAACAATTTTGAGTCCCCAGTGAGCAGGAGCTACCTAGATATCGTCATAAAGAATGTCTGCACAACATTCAACCTGATACTTATCATTCTGGGTGCGGCCCTTCTCTATTTCAATGAACCAATAAGCGCACTTTCCGCCACCGGCGTCATAGCCCTAAATGTGCTCATTTCTACCATACAAGAGATGAGGGCGAAAAGAAGGCTTGACAAGATTGCGTTGCTCCTAAGACCAACTGTCCACGTGCTGAGAGATGGGCAAGAGGTACAGATAGACCCATCCAAGATAGTGATGGATGACATCATCCTCTTATCATCCGGCGATCAGGCTCAGGTGGATGGCGAGGTCATCTCTTCAACCTCACTGGAAATGGATGAGTCATTGCTTACGGGAGAGTCACACACAATAAGGAAACATATCGGGGACACAGTGCACTCGGGAGCCGTATGCATAACAGGCAACGGATATTACAAGGTCACCGCCCTCGGAGAGGACACATTCGCATCAAAAATGCTGACAAGTGCAAAGAAGTACAAGAGGAAGAACACGCCCCTACAGAGAGAGACATCCACCGTAACAAAGATGCTCATGGTGACCGCATTCATATTTCTGCTTATACTCGTAGTGATCAACACTTTGTCCGGCGGCGGGGCCAAGCTGTTTGCCATAAAGTCTGTATTGGTCCTTGATATCGTGCCGATCGCGCTCTTTCTTCTTATCACGATAACATACATGATAGCGGCCGTAAGGATGGCGAAGAGCGGTGTGCTTCTTCAGAACTCGAACTCGGTCGAATCTATGAGCCATGTCGACACGGTCTGCATGGACAAAACAGGAACGATAACAACGAACAATCTCGTGTACGACGGGATGGAAGCGTTCATAGACGAGAACGACGCAGTGCGCATGATCAAGATGTTTGTGGGCTCGACCGGAAGCCGGAACCATACTGTGAAAGCATTGGAAAAGGAGTTTGGGAATGAGGAGTTCACACTGAAAGAAGAGATACAATTCTCTTCCGAAAGAAAATACAGTGCGGTACGCGGGGCATCCGGAGATAAATCCCAGACGATGTTCATGGGCGCATGGTCATCTCTTAAAGGGCATGTGAAAGGCGTGGATGCATCCGATAAAGTTTCGGCGCTTTCCAAGAAAGGCCTGAGGACGGTGGTCCTCTGCAGAGGTCCGGATTCTCCGTTATATCTTGATGAAGAACCCCTTATACCGGAATTGGAACTGATAGCTATCATATCGATCAGAGATGAGATCAGGCCGGACTGCAGAGAGATAATAGATGATTTTCAAAAGAATGGCATGGATATAAAAGTAATATCCGGCGATGACCCAGAAACTGTAGATGCCCTCTTCTCGCTTGCGGAGATCCCTGGTGACAGAAACATCATATCGGGCGATGAACTGTCTGCGTTATCCGAAAAAGATTTTGATGATGTTGTAGTTAAAACGAACATCTTTGGAAGAATGAAGCCAGAACAGAAAGAAATGGTGGTTGCTTCGCTGAAGAAGAGCGGCCGATATGTAGCAATGGTCGGCGACGGCGTCAATGATGTGAGAGGCATCAAAGCAGCCGATGTGGGAATAGCTCTCCAGAGCGGCAGCGGGGCGGCGAGAGGAGTTGCCGACATGGTGCTCATCAACGACAATTTTTCAGCACTTCCGAAAGCGATAGTCGAGGGGAAGAGAACAGTTACAGGAATGAGAGATATTCTTCGCCTCTATTTGACAAGGAACTTCATCATTGCAATACTAGTTGTCGTTGTAATGCTGGTGTTAGGGAAGATCCCGATGCTGCCTGTGCACAACACCTTGTACGCACTTGCATCGGTATCGTTCGCTGCGTTCCTCATGGCGATATGGGCCAAGCCCTCCAACAACAAAGCCCTGATCCTGCCAGGGGTGCTCAGATTCTCGATACCGATGGCAGTCATCACGGCTATTTTCGGGCTGACCGTATACGCAGTGTTCATGCATTTCACAGGGAACGGGGTCTTTGATCTAGGAGATAGTTTCTACCACGGCATGTACGAAGGATACGGCAGTTCGGCCATGTGGAATGATTACAACGGATTCTGGGAGCACATGTCATTAAGCGGCGTAAGCGGCGACATAATAGAAATTCCGGCAGAAGTGACCGCAAGGAACGCAATGCTTGTTTTCCTGATAATTTCAGGAATATCTCAGCTTTTCTTCATCTATCCTTTGTCCAGACTCTATTCGGTTAATGGAGAGGTCTCCAAAGACATCAAGCCGACTTTGCTGGCATTGCTGCTCTTCGGTCTAGTAGCGCTTATTTATGAAGTGCCTCAGGTCTCTGTCGGTATCGCTTCGCTTGCGATATTTCCGGGGGAGTACTTCTTAATAATAATCGGATTTGTTGCGCTATGGTTCCTCTTTTCTGTGTTCATTTTGAAAAGTCGTGTCATGAGAGGGATATCCGACGCAACGGAATCTGCATACAAGAGGTCCCTTGAGGCAGAAATAGAGAAAGAGAAATGATCACGGGCGATAGTTCCCTGTTCTATACATCTCGATCAGGATGTATGATGCCATCTTTGCATCTGACAGTGCGCGATGGCTCTGTTTATCGCCGATACATGCAGGATCGCCGTTTACTATTGTCTTGTATGCATGATCGAGCTTAGGGAATCTGTAGCTCACGCCGTATAGTTCGCTGGGAAGCTTGCATACATCAGTGGCGGCCTTCATGATGTCTGTGCACACATTGAATGCCCCCTTCAGATGCCACGGCTCTCTGAACAGGAATTTATCCATATCAAATGGAACGTTATATGAGGTCACGACCCTGCCTCTGAGATGTCTTGATACATCCTCCTTCACTTTAAAGAACGGCCGCGCCGCGGCCACTTCATCCAAAGTGAGGTCAGTGTTCTCAAAGATCCAAGCTTTGGTCCTGTGTTCCTCCCAGTCTGTCACGTCGTAGCCCACAACTGAAGAATACACATCTTTCACAGTTCCGTTTATGATGTCAGCCGAACAGATCCCGATATCCACAACAAGGTCCTTAGGTCCGCCGTCAAGCCCTGTTGTCTCCGTATCGATGACGTAGATCTCTCTTGGAATGCTGAAATAGTCTTCGATATTCATTGTATCCTGTCCGATTCATTTAGAACAGAATCTAGGTCTTTGATGACCATTGCCATTATTGCCAGCATAACTACTGCAAGTAACACGGACGCAAGCATTACAGCCGTTGTATACACATGTCCTTCAATGACAATCTTATTGTCTTCCTTCGGTTCCTCTGGAGTGACATGCTGTCCCCCAAGTTCCTTGAGCTCGGTGAAGTCCATCTCGATATCAGAGATCAAGTTTCTGAAAATATGTGTCACAGTGTTACCTGCAGAGTTGGAATAGTGGTCCGGAGTTACCGTTGTGGTCCTATTCGGTTTACCGTCAGGGCCGCATTCATAGAACATTATTCCAGACCTTTCCATGTCATAGGTATCGGATGATGTGATAATTATCAGTTCGCCTCCTTTTTTGATCGCCTTTCCGTTTGGAAAATCAACCTGTATCCCTATTACATCCTGATAGTATATCTTCACGGTATCTTCAGAAGCGGCTGATGCCGAGGATGTGAATAACACAGCAGTTGATACAACTGCCAATATCAAAATGACCGCCCCCAGCCTCCCCATGCAACTGATTATACTTTCAAAATATAAGAATCGATTGACACAATGTATCGTATGAAACTCTCTCACACCTTTCTCTCACCTGAGTGTGAGCGTTCTTGAAAATTCATAAAAAGATAAGATAAAATAAAGGTACACCCTAGTTTGTATCATGAGTGCAAGAATAACAATAGGCGGCGAAGATCATGAGGCCGTCTGCGGTTCGACCATCTGCGATGTTGCGCGCTCTCTTGGGTATGCGCCGGATGCGTTCATTTTCATGGTGGGCGGGAAACCGGTCCCGATGGATACTCAGATAGTCGATGGGACCCTGATAAAGGCAGTCAAGGTGGCATCAGGAGGATGAGATATCCTCTATCTTCTTCAGGTCTAATCCGTATTTCTTCGCTGTTTCAAGCAAAGCATCTGCATTGCTGATGAAGGCATCCCTTACCGTCGGACCTTCAAGTTTCCCCCCAGTATCAGACATTGAATCCTCCTCTGGGAACTTCAGGTACATGTAAGGTATCGTTCCGATGAAGGTCATGCCTGTAAGTTCCTCTATTTTATTGATAGCGCTTTCGAGTATCGAGGGGTCTCCTCTGAATCTGTTTATTATGAATCCTTTCAGCAGCGGGCGTACATCCTCAGGCATAAGCAGCCATGTTCCGTACAGAGCTGCGAACACACCGCCTCTTTCGATATCTCCGACAAGGATCGCTGGGATATTGCGTTCTCTCATAATGCCGGTGTTTGCGATATCTCTGTCCAGAAGATTCAGCTCCGCTGGGGATCCGGACCCCTCGCAGACCACAGCATCGTGCACATCCGACAACCTGTCAAAGGCCTCGCACGCTTTCTTCATCACGGCTTTTCTATTCATGGGATTAGTGTCAGAGATATCATCCTGCGCTTTGCCGTCCACAATCAGCTGCATAACCCCATTTCCGGACGGTTTCAGGAGTATGGGGTTCATATCGCTTGACGGTTCGATCCCAGATACCCATGCCTGGAAGGCCTGCCCTATTCCTATCTCACGGCCATCTTTTGTAACGAATGAGTTCAGAGAAAGGTTGGAGGCTTTGAACGGTGCCGCATTCACTCCTTTTTTACTTAGATATCTGCAATACAATGCGGTAACGGTGGTCTTTCCAGCGCCGGAAGAAGTGCCCAGGAAGATCACTTTCATTGCTCTTCCCCCAATATTTTCATCAGTTTTCCCATATCTATATTGCTCTCGAACGCCGACGCCAGTTTCTCGATGTTCTCATCAACAAGATCGTCATAATCTCTGGGGCTTGTTGCTGAAAGCGTTTCCTTTCCTCCCTTGACAAAAGACAGGAAGAACCTTCTGAACGACGGCTTCTCAAGGATGCCGTGAAGATATGTTCCGAACAACATATCTTGTTCTCTGATCGAACCTTCCATCTCGTCTCCGGAAAGACGATCTATCTTGAACAGAGGTTCCTCATTGATCTCACTAAGGCCCATATGTATCTCATAGCCCGTAACAGGCTCTCCGGTCTTGATCAAGGTCCCCTCGTCCCTGATGGTCCTTTTCTGATATTCTTTCCATCTTGTGACGTTATCAAAGAGCCCTAGACCATCAAATGTTCCGGGGCTTGCATTCTCGATACCGTTCGGGTCTTCTAAGGAGCGCCCCATCATCTGATAGCCTCCGCATATTCCGAGTATGGGTATCTTCCCCCTTTGTTCGATGATCGCTTTATCCAGCCCCCTTTCCCTCATCCACATTAGATCGCCGATGGTGTTTTTTGTTCCCGGGATTATTATGGCGCCGGAACCGCTCAGTTCCTCAGGTTCGGTCACGAACCTCACGTTGGTATCCTCCATGTAAAGAGGGTCAAGATCGGTGAAGTTGGAGATCCTCGGCAGTTTTATCACAGAGATATCCATGCTTCCGCCGCCTCTGCTCTTCATGCCTCTGAAAGCCTCGGAATCTTCCTGAGGCAGTTCCAGCTCTATGTGCGGGATGAGACCAATCACTGGGATGTTCAGGACCCTTTCAAGTTCCTTTGCCCCGGAAGCTATATTGGAGATATTTCCTCGGATATTGTTCAAGATTATCCCCTTTATCCGCCCTCTGTCCTCTTCCGGTATGAGTTCCACCGTTCCAACCGCATATGCGAACGCACCGCCCCACTCTACGTTCACGACCAATATGCATGGGGCATCTGCGATCTTTGCCGCGCCGATGTTCGCGATATCTCTTTCGTAAATGTTAATCTCTGCGGGAGAGCCGGCGCCTTCCATTACGATAAGATCATAATGTTTTTTCAGGAACTCGATGTTCTTTCTTACTATCTCGACTCCGGGCCCCGGTACGAACTCTTCGTAATAGTCTTTCACATTATAGTCGCCGAACGGCACCCCTTCCACCATGACCTGCGAGACTGTGTCGCCTTTGGGCTTCAGAAGTATAGGATTCATGTGATGATCGGGGTTCTTAAGTCCGGCCGCCTTGCTCTGCAGCGTTTGGATCATAGCTATCTCCGATCCTCTTATCGTGACCTTGGAGTTCAGGCTCATGTTCTGGGATTTGAAGGGTGCGACCAAATATCCTTTCCTGTGGAATATTCTGCATAATGCGGCAACCGCTATTGATTTCCCCGCGTCAGATGTAGCCCCAAGCACCATGACTGTTCTTCCCTGCTTGTAGTATCTCGCTTTCGCTTCTGTGCGTATGTCTTTGATCCTCTGATCCTTTGGATCTGTTATGCCCATTCTTTTTATCTCGGACATGACAAACTTTCCCACTTCCTGCCGATGGATGAAAAGGCAGTATGAGCAATCCCAGATATCAGAACCCCTTTTGGATATTATCATCTGACCCATGTCCTCGTCAAGGCACGGATAGAATGGACAAAAGCAGAAGGTGCAGTCCTGGCCTTTGAAATGGCACGGATGATATGGACAATCTTCATTCGGACCGATCCATCCCCTTTCGATCTCTTCCTTCACTTTCTTTGTAATATTGTCCATGGTGTACCTTTTGTGAATCATGATTCAAGATAATAACTTTGCACGTACCGCATGTCAATCTTACGTCCGGCCCGGAATGACAAGAGGGGCAGCATAGAATTATCTGTTGTGCCGAATCATGAACTTCTCAAGTCTATCATAAGCGTCTTCAAGAGTCTTCATCGGAGGAAGGAGTATGGTCCTGAAGTGGCTCTGCCCGAACTCATTTGAGAAACCGGAACCGTGGACGAATACCACACCCTCTTCATTGATCAGATTTATGACGAAGTCCTTATCCGTCTTCCAGTCGGAAAGTTCGACCTTGGGGAACATATAGAAAGCGCCTTTTGCCCTGTTGGTAGTTATGCCGGGGATCTCATTCAGTCTCTTGTATGAGAAATCTCCACGTTCCTTCAGTTTCCTGTTCATTTCCACAATATAATCCTGAGGGCCCTGAAGTGATGCCCTCGCCGCTTCCTGGCAGGGCACGTTCGGGCAGATCCTTGTCCGGAACTGTTTCATCATCCCTTCTCTGACCTCATCCATGAAGTCGCCCTCGTACATGAAGTAGCAGTATCCCTCTCTCCACCCAGGCATAAGGTTCACTTTTGAGAAGCCGTTGAAGATTATTCTCGGCACATCTGACGAAAGCCTCGATGCAGAGAAGAAATTCCCGTCGAATACCAATTTATCGTATATCTCATCGGAGACCATCGGTATCCCATATTCTGCGGCGATGTCTCCGACCTCTCGGATAACTTTCTCGTCGTATACGGCGGATGTCGGATTGTTTGGATTTATGACGACTATCGCTTTGGTCTTGTTGGAGATCCTCTTGCGGATCATGTCGGTATCCAATCTCCAGTCTTCCTCTTCGATCTGCCTGTATGATACTACCTTTCCGCCGTAGAACCCTATGTACTGGGCATATGATGGATATCCAGGACCCGGAAGGAGGACCTCATCGCCAGGCTCTAAGAGGGTTGCCATGAGGACATTGATCCCCTCGCTGACCCCGCTAGTGATATAAACTCTGTCCGAGGTTATCCTTGCACCGTGTTTCTCGAACTCTCTTTTGACTATTGCCTCTCTTAGCGATATATCTCCCTGAGAATCGCCGTAGCCGTTGTCGGTGTTTTCGACCGCATTCCTAAGCGCAGTCTTGAAGTATTCAGGTGTTTCGAAATCCCATTTATTAGGGTCGCCGATGTTGAAACTGTAAAGCTTCATACCTTTCTTGGCGGCAGCGGCAGCTGGAACTGTTACCTCGCGTATCGCGTAGTCCATTGCCATAGATCTGCTTGAAGCTTTCACTGTCTTCATCTTGAAATCACCAGATTCCCGCACGTTGATTTAGTTATTTAAACAGTTACGCTGAAATCCACTCAATCTGGTCAAAAAGTGCGGTTTAGGTATTGAGTGATCATTCCCGCCTTGTTCGTTTCACGATGTTTGAAGTCCTGATTTATCTTGTAACCCTAACTCGGCTCTTATTGGTATAAGTTCAGTCCGATCTCTTTGTCAAGCCTGAACACATCCGCGCCGACCTCATAATCCAAGTCTATATCCGGCGATCTTATCACATACACGGACG
>Ga0123357_10004284_pt1 | contig 16690 bp, 6 predicted proteins | sample TergutEmb28metaG_FD_89873 | JGI IMG/M metagenome (GOLD analysis project Ga0123357, IMG submission 89873) | Embiratermes neotenicus P4 segment gut microbial communities from Petit-Saut dam, French Guiana - Emb289 P4 | ecosystem: Host-associated > Arthropoda: Insects > Digestive system > Gut ... | reverse complement strand
TTTTTGTCTTGGTTTGGTGGGTGGGTTGTTGGGGTGGGGCGGGGGCCTGGGGGTGGGAGGGGGGTGGGGGGGGGAGGGGGGGGGGGGGGGCGAGATTGTCCGGACCTATCAAGACTGGCCCGATGCCCACCCAGCCACCTATACAAGGGGTACCAGTTTTCTTTCTGGGGCGTAAAATGCCGGGGCGTGGCGCAGACCACCACCCCTTCTAGCGTCAAAGTTGAATATGGGTAGAGATATACCCGTACTTTCCCGTAGTGCCTGATTGGCATGTTACCGGACAACCTAAGGATTCGGTTCCGTGAACTTCAGTGTAACTTTAACGTGCGTCGGAATTTGGTACACTACACACATAATGGGCTGTATATTAGTGGCATGAGGACTCCGCAGAACCCGCGGTGTGGGGCCGAGATGTACAGAATACTACAATTTGTTGTGGATTTTTTCGGACTGGATTCCGTTCTTCTGACACATCTGGGAAAATCTTCATTAACAATTACGGGAGGGGACCTTTGAGAGAGAGAGAGAGTGGCACCCTTAATCCTCTAACTGTTTAATGATATACTAAGAAATAAGTAGGTGCATTAAAATCTTAAAAATAATTGTGGGTGCAGTAAATAAGCTAGTGAAAAAAAAAATCTAAGCATAAAAATGAAACCGTTGTGCTTGGAAGACAATCTTTCAGATTGGATGTACATTTATTTTTATAAAAATTTCCGCAGTTGTGGAAGTTTATTTCCTGAGCACAATGTAATATTCATGCACCTTGCAGTATTTTATATGTGGCTTATGAAAAAGTGTATGTGTAGTCGATTGTATGGAGGTCAGGGCTGATGTAACAATGGAGTGCCTGTAGTTTGAAAGATATGAAAATAGTCACTAGTGATAGAAAATCTCAAATAGATTCTAGACTTGCAGGTATATTATTACATTTGATATTTTCATTTTTTCTTCTAGGAGGACTGTCTGTTGCAGTTCCTGGAGAATTGATGGGTTATTGGGAAGCATATAAAAAATACAAAAGTGGTAATATAGAGTGGAGAGAACTTGTGCAACCAACTATTGACTTGTGCAGAGAGGGAATAACAGTCACTCCGTATCTAGCAAAGTTACTGAAACAGAAAGAGGAAGATATAAAGCAAAGTGTCACTCTAAGGTAATTTAAAGAAATGTGTTAAGTGAGTAAATTTAAAACGTTCCTATGCATTGCCAATGGAAATATGAATGGCATGTTTGGTAAAATACCACACAGCAGTAAACAAAAGTGAGCTGCACACACACACACACACACACACACAAGCAGCTGTACCCAAGGGCACACAAAAGGTTATTCTATAATTGGATATATAGAGCAGTGATCAATTGTAAGTAATAATCATATAATCCTGGTGTGAGGCATCCCACTGTATATGTAGCATAAGAACTGAATACAGATGCAGTTCCAGTCTAGAATAACACTTATAGAAATATGATGGTCATTTGTATCCTTGGCCACACGTTGTGACTGAAATTGTAAAGTATGTCAGACCAAGTCTAAAAAGTATGTGCAGAGGACATAGTCACAACTATGGTGTTATTATAAGAGAAGGGAACTGAGATCAAAGAATCATCAAAAGCTCAAATGGGCTGGACATGTGACTTTGATGAAGTAGAAAACGAGGTCATGCAAAATTTTTGGTGGGGAAATCTCTGGGAGAGAGTACACTGGGAGAACTGGGAAAGAAATTGGAACATAATGTTACAATGGATCTTAGGAGATAGGTTCGGATAATCGGAGGAACATAGAAAAAACTTAGAATTATGTCCATTGGCATCTTTTTTGATTAACAGTGTTGAAATTTCAGATGCTGCTGCTTTTGTGTTAGTTCTTTGTTTTGGATGTCTATTTTTTCAGTGAAATTTTGATTAACAAAGAAACGAACAGTGTGTGGAAAGAAGGAGATAAATACAAACGATTGAAACTGGCTGAAACCCTGGAGTTGATCAGAGACTCTGATGCTTCGGTACTGTACAATGGTGCGCTGACAGAGAGTTTTGTTAAAGACATACAAGATTTGGGAGGCATTGTCACTAAAGAAGATATGAATGAGTATCAGTAAGTGAAATGTTTGTTTTTCTTATTCATAGACAGAGACTGAGTAACAGACTATGCAAGATATTAAAATTGCTGAAAAATTAAAGATTTAGATGTACATGGTGCAGCCTTTTTGTGGGTTTTATTGGAAACATTCTTACATACTCTGATGTTTGTGTGACTCTGTCAGAGTCATAGTTACTAAGCAATTAAAGAACTTCATGGAACACAGACCTCTTGAAAATAACATACACAACAACTGACATTCCCAACTTTTATGACAGTCAGGTTCCTGAGAACATAACATTGGCCCTTATTCTGAGTCAGATTTATCTGGTTCCTCCAAGTATATTGGAGCCTGCTCCAAACACCCTATACTCCACCACCGTGGTGACAGATTCCTCAAGTGGAATTCCATCACATGCCCACCATCTACAAACCCTGCCCTTACTATACACCAGGAATGTATATCACACTTGTCCTCACACTGCTTCTCATACAGGTCCTCATATTGCTGACCCCTTTCAACCTCCTGTGTGCCTTGATTTGTAAATAACCACTATTTTATGTTTATTGTGATATTTGTTAATTACAAAGTACTATAGTAATGACAATGACATGCATGAAATATTTTTGAAATCACATGAAGTTATGTATACACAATTGTTGCTAGGCAAGTGCATTGCATTTCAGGGTCAACTGGACTGCTCCTGTTACTGCAAAGTTAGCAAACAATATTACACTGTACTCTGTGCCTCCTCCAGGCTCTGGAGTTATTCTTGCACTAATTCTCAATATTCTAAATGACATGGTCCCTCATGAAAATGATGTCACAACATATCAGAGAATCACTGAGGCCTTCAAGTATGGCTATGGTAAAAGAACACAACTTGGGGATCCACATTTTGTTGACATCAGTGAGGTAAGTACAGGAGACTCAAGATTTTTTCTACAGTAAAAGTAATGCTCTTTTCCTTCTTCATGTTGCTGTCAGAAGGGTGGAGCTATATTAAGAATTATACTTATATGTATAATCCGTGCCTTGCAAACAGCTTTGGAAAAAAACTGGCTGAGAGCACTTAAATTAAATGAAACAGTGGTTTTAGTAAACATGAATTTTGAATGTGATGTGTTTGTTGGACATGTTATGAAAAAAGTTTTGAGAACAACTGAAGCATTAGATTTACCCTTCTCTGTTTACCCTCCCTCTTTGCCTTTCATTGCCCGTTTGTAATTCTTCCCTCAGTACCGCACACCATTATACCTCCAAGAGTAGTTTGAACTGTTGGGACAACTCACATATTGAGAAGGAAGAAGGTAGAAGAGACTGTCACAGTTTTTGCTGCAATGAACTGTAAGGTCTCCAGATTAACGTGAATTCGTATATTTGAAATACGAAGTCAACAGATTACTGCTTGCACCGAGAAAATCAAATATAAATGCCCAAGCTGCTTCAGACCAATGTATAGCCATTTTTAAATCTTTGTTGCATCTTGCTTGGCTTGGCCTGGCTTGGCCTGGTCTGGCTTGGCATAAATTCTGAAGGAAATGTTGGTATACATTGTCACAAAAAATGTTGTGAAATTGTAGTGCCTTCCAGAGCAAAAACATACAAAATCACAGTGAAGTTTTTAGCAGCAAGGTCAGTGTTGGACAGACAGATCTTTTCGTGAATTTGTATTCAGTGGTCTTCTAGATTCAGAACCTATGTTTTATACTGACAAAATATGCTTTCACTTGAGTGGCATATAAACAATCAGTATGATGATACCGGGCCACTGGTCCACAGAAAGTACCCATGCTCTTCATGAAAACACTTTACACAATCTGAAAGTCAGAGTGTGGTATGTGTTTTATTCTTGAAGATTAACAGTGTCAATACCTTAAAACATTGAATTCTAATTGAATAATTAGTTCTAATGCCCTTTTTTTATCAAGTGACCAAAGAAGAGGTAAACATATGAAAATGTTATGAAGGTGTTTGCTGATGTTTTCTGTGAATGAATGATAGGTCAAGATCATGCCTGCTCACTTGTCAGATTTTATGACCCTTATTTACGGGGCATGGTAAAAGTGAAGTATGTATACAGTTAATCCTTATTCAGTATGAGGATTTGAAGACAAAATTTTGCAGGAAATGTTCATTATTCTAATACCGGACCTTTGTTGTGTGTTTAAAACATTTTTCTCATGATGTGTGGCTTGTATAGATGCAGAAAGTTGGATTAAAAGGCTATACTTGAAAGTAAAGTAGGTTATACTCTAGTGGGAAAAAGAGGCAGCAAATAATCAGTATCTCATGCTGTAATATATGTACTCGTAGAGCTTGCCCTAATGCTGCACAAGTCCCAAATTCACGACAAACTCGACACTCTGTATTATAACAAGATACTATGCAACCTAACTTAAATTGATGTGTGTCATATGTAATGATAGCTTCCTTTATTGTCATTGGTTGGAAAAAAATCATTGCATCTGTGTAGGATATGGATGTCTTATTTGTACGTAGATGGGGATACAAACCTAAGCAGGCATGTTGGCACTACAGTAGATGGTGGGGGTGCACAGAGTTTCAGTCCACAAAGTTTGTATCTATTGTAAAATATAAACCAATGACATGAACATTTCCTATTTTAACTTTTAATTTCTTAATTTTTTTTATGTCTTCTATATGCTGCAAACTCAAGGGTTTATCTTCAGGAAGATAGTTGTATGTACAGTTATGGTATGGTACATTTTACATGCGACAGTATAAACAGTCTAGTAGGTAGAAAAGTGTGTTAGATATTGTACAATTATATTACAATGCAAGGTGCAAAAAACATTAAAAAAATGTTTATATCATTAGGTACACTATAGGCCTTCAACATAATTTTATACTCATGTTTAATTACATTTAACTTTAACACTTCCTTTCTTGTTACCTTCAGCTAATCAAGCAGTTAACATCCAAAGATTATGCAGAAGATGTTAGAAAAAACATAAGTGATTCTAGAACTTGGCAAGATGCTACGCACTACGGGGCAGAAGTAGTAGTGCCAGATGATCATGGAACAGCACAAATTTCAGTTCTGGCACCCAATGGTGATGCTGTATCGGTTACCAGCACTATCAATTTATAGTAAGTGTACACAGCTATTTATGAACATTCATAACAGGAACTTATTTATTAAACACATTTATTTTTAATAGTAGCTTCTACCTCTGGAACCACTTTGAGAGTAATCTCTCCCAGCACTAAATGTAATTTAAAATATTGTAGGTCATTTGTTGGGAAGCACTCTTCATTATCCCCAAATATTTCAACATATTAGAACACATTTATTGAAGAACTGGAATATGTTTCGATTTTTTTCATACAGTCATGCATTGAATCCATAAAAGTGTAGTATTGTCCATGTTGCCAGGAGAAATATGTCACCTGTAATCTGTCTTTCAAAATTTCAAATTCAGCAGTCTCATGCTAACCCCTTCTTACCATTTTACATCATGTCCCATTTGATTGTGTACATGACCATCATTCTTCTTTCCTTCTTTCCAAAACACAGTCTACCCATACAGTTGCATTGTCTATTTATTTTGTCAACAAAACACAACTGACACCAAAACAAGGGAGACCGATGTTCTGAATTTGCCATCTCATTTATTTCTCCATGTTACACATTTAATTGCTAAAACATCTTTTGTGATGTTGGACAGTTTTGGAGCAATGGTAGTATCAACCAGTACAGGTATAATACTTAATGATGAAATGGATGACTTCTCTGCACCTAACATCACCAGTGCCTATGATATTCCACCTTCACCAAACAACTACATTGAACCAAAGAAACGCCCACTCTCTTCAATGTCCCCATCCATCTTTGTTGATGGAAATGGTGATGTGCAACTTGTAACTGGTGCAGCAGGTGGAACAAAAATAACAACTGCCACAGCTCTGGTATGTCCTGTTGGAATCTTTATTATCATAATTTTATATGCTGTATTACTATCAGTGCCTGTCTTTAAAAACTATATGTAGGAAATAAAACCTTTGAAAATTTTCTTTTAATTTTTCTAATTATTAAGACTGAACAGTCTGGTCATCATGTCTAAAAGGGGGATGTATCTTCCCTTAACCTTGACACGTAATTCCAGCCGATGATAATTTGTTTAAACTTGGTGTCTGTCCATCTACTGAGTACTCTGATAGACAGAACACAGAAGATATATCGATCTGTGTGCCTTGTACCATTTACTTTATCAGTCGTTTCTTTTGACTGTAATGATTAAACAGTACTAGAAGATTTTTTTAAGGTCATGGTTCAGTGCAACCTAATTCAATGTTAATAAAAATCCAACCAGGTGCAACAGTATGCAGATATTTATTTACCGCAAAGTCACTCTACATGTTTCGGGTGTCACACCACCCATCATCAGGCCACGTTGAAGTGAAGTAGCTGTACCAGTATTATGACCTGTACCGGAGGCTGCTGTTACAGTTTTTAGTACTCCTGATGATGGGTGCTGTGACACCCGAAACATGTAGAGTGAATTTGCAGTAAATAAATATCTGTATACTGTTGCATCTGGTTGGATTTTTATTGACATAGTACTAGAAGATGCACTCACAGTTCTGTCTTACTGAATTTTGTTTGAATTTTAAGGTTGTAACTCAAGTAGATAAGGTTTGTTGGGGATCTGAATGTGTTAATGCAGTCCTCCTAAGTACAGTAGGGTCTCATTTTGCGATGGTTCGTTTTATGACAATTCACTTTTACGACCCTTGTTGAGTTGGACCAAGCACTCCTGACGTGTGGTGCATCACTGTCGCAACTCAAGTGTCCTTTCCCTACTTACTGTGCTTCTAGCTTTTTTCCAGTGTGCATGTGTTTCTTCTTATTCTATTTTAGTGCAGTTCTATTAAGTTGATTGTGATTTTTCCACCCATAATGTTCATCAAAAAGACAGAAAAGAAGAAAAAATTTCTTGATGTCTTCTGAACCACAGCCTTGGCCTTCTTCAAAAAAATAAAAAGTGATTTGATTCATATTTTTTTCAATTATCTATGTAATTTTCTATATACCTAATTCATTAAATTAAACTTGTATGTCATAATGTAAAGAAATTATAAAATTATTTGACTAATTTGTTTGACCCATGATTCTATCTCAATTTAAACCATTTAAATAAAACTCGTTTTACGACGATTCGATTTACAACAAACAATCAAGAATGTAACCGTAACCGAATCGTAAAACAAGACCGTATTGTATTCTGCCCACCTACTGTGGTGCTTTGTCTGTATACATTGACAGTGTGAACATATACAATTACAGGTGGCTATGCATGTTCTGTGGTTTAATAGAAATATAAAAGAAGCTATTGATGCGCCCAGGTTTCACCATCAGCTATTTCCTATGCATTTTCAATATGAATATGGAGTTCTTCAGGTAAGAATTTCAAGTTTCATGTGTCAGCATCATTAACACCTGCTTGAGTGCCACCATATGAAAATAAACCTTTTGTCCTTTAACCAAACTTAAACATTAGACATGATCGTTTTTGGTTGGATGATTTCTTGGGTCAGAGTTCAAACAGTTACACAATTTTAACTTGCCTTTTTTCTATAAGAGTAGATTTAAAAGTTCTTAATCTATTTTAAGACAAACTTTCAATAACAAACTGTACATTTTGCCACCCTGTTTTATGATGTTTCTATTGTCATGGTCAGGTGCATTCTTGAGGTGTAGATGGAAATAATGTGTGCTTGTCCTTTTGCAAGAGTTATTGACTGATTGGCCTCTGTCTGAGTCTTCAAGTTTGAGAAGCCTAATTATTGAGGAAAGAGTTAATCTTTTGGCGCCGGAATTATTTTTTTAAATTTTAGCACATTCTGTATATAAAATGTGAATAAAACAGGAACCAAATACATTAGAATTATGAAACAAACTGCATTTTGAAGAGAAAAAAACACAGAGAGTATATACCATGTTTAAAATATTCAGTACCTGTATTTGTTGAATAAATATATCAAATGCAACGTTTAGAGGTTAGCGGTGCAGTACGACCACTATAGGGATCGTTAGGCATCAAAGGGTTAATATAGCAACAGTGTTTTAAACCTGTATTCTAGGTGAGATGTCTGCTTAATGTTCCAGCAGCTTTAGAAATTGCCAACAGTGATCTTTGAACATGAGACTGTGTGAATCTAATAGACAGTCTCATCCAGTTAATACAAGGTTTAATCGGTGATACCATCCTGTCCATTAATTATGTTTATTGTTTACAGTTTTTTTTTTGTCAAACCACTGTTTTTCCACTTTGCCTAGTATCAGCCTAGTAGAACTGGATGTCTGTGAGATGTAGAGATGGAAAAAATTCTCAATGTCACCACTCGGTATCTGACTTAAAATTATCCATTCTTTGCACTGAGTGCATATGATAAACGCATAATGGAGTTGTTCTCATCACGCCATCTGTCTCTTCATGTTTCATTTTGGAAACTATTTGTATATAACTAATCTGTCATAACGTTTACTTTTTATGAACCCCAACCTTAACTTTATCAAATTACTTAGAAATAATTCATTCTACAGCAGATTAGGTATCACATACTGTCACATACTATAAGATATAAACGTTATTGTGATATTTAATCATTATTTGAGACATTTATTGGTATAATGATATAAAATAAATGCAAAAGTAAAAATGATTTATCACTATGTGTAGCTTTGCAAAAGCATGTGTACCTGCATCTGCAATAAACGAATACCACCAGTGTGTTGTACAAAATAGCGGATAATTCATTTGGAAACTGTGTACATGCTTTTAGAACATGCCTGTTTAGTGATGTTAGTTTTATTCACATTTCTTTCTTATCCACTTATATAATATAAGTGTTGCAGGATTTCAGGTGACTTCAATTTAGGATGACAAATATACATCAATATTTAGTGGTAATTTTGAGTCCTCTTGTTTAAAGGGCTTAGAATGCATCTTGTTTAAGCATTTTAATGAGACCCAGTCCAGTTTATGGTAGTGAAGAAATTCTTATTCATCTCTTATTGTTTGTGTTTCAGCAAATAATACAAGGATTACAAAAAATTGGTCATGAAACAGAAAGACTAGAATCAGCTGGTTCAACAGTAACAGGCATTGCAAGGAGAGGTGGAAAAATTTATGCCAATGCAGATTTTCGGCGGGGAGGAATAACAGCAGGATTCTGATGAAGGGTCTAGCAACTTCATGTTTATGATTTGGAAGAGTTCTTCCTGTATAACTCTGTTACTGAGCTTTGTATACATCTGTGCATTTATCTGTCCCATGGTTCAACTACAAGCATCAGTTTTAACTTACTGTGTGGAGTACAAACCTACTTTAGATGATACTAATCATTCAGGTGGGTATGAAATTCCATGTCCTTAATGGAACCCTAAAGTTCAGTGCTGTGTTCACTGGTGTGGATCTTAGCCAGGCTAGTGCCTCGTTTTCCTTAGTTGCAGCATCTGCACTGACTTGAACTTAAAAGTGAAGATTAAAATGAACATTGTGCATTTTATAGTGGGTAAAAATATATGTCGTATTTACAGCAGGGTTGTTCAGACAGTTGAATGTGAGGCTATGGGATGTTTTGTTACCAGAGTGTAATGGGCAGGTGACAGTTTATCATACAACAGATAGCCATTCATACCAACAGGTGAGATTAAGGTTCATGCAATTAAATTATAGTAACACAATGTAAAAAACTGTGGACTCAACTATGAACCTGTACAAATGTATATAACAGCATGCCATACAACAGTACCTAATGCCATGAGATTTGCTGGATCAACAAAAGACATGTTGGCTACATAAGTAGGTCCTCTTCGGGGCCTGGCTATGTTATATTTTTCTGGAATATCACGGCTGCCTTGGAAATTTATAAATTGTTTGCTAGAGCAGCTGTGTCCAGCATCCACAGTGACTATCTGTATTCAATACTCTGTCAGAGTAATACATTATTCATTGTAGTAACTTGTTTTCCTGCAGTGATTTTTAACCAACCGTTATCAGCACTGTGAGAATTTTGCAACTTTGGTGCCCTGTGATAACTGATGCAGTACAATGTGTTTAAGTGCTTAGTTTGAGATAATTCTTTCTGCTAAGTCCCTATCTACATACCATCTGTAATAAGCAGACTCAGTGACTAATATTGTCTTCTAAGATGACACTGTTTAGACACAAATATCTGGAGGAATATGGATATTTTATTCAGAAGGATATTTTATTGCAGTAAAATTATTTTACAATATTTGTATGCTACTTTAAAATGTCTCCTACAGTTTGAATTAAAATATTATTTATACTTCATAAGGGAGGCCTGTAGCAGCCATATTTATGGTGTTTATATTTTCTGTTCACCAAATTGGCCCAGAAAAGCAGAATTATTGCCACATAACTCTAATACCAGAACTGGTTTCAAACATATGCACATTTTTGAGGCAATGATCTAAAAAACATATAATTTGTTCTGTAACACAGCTTTGCTACATACTGCAGGCTAGTGAAACAGTTAAATCTGATCACTGTCTCATTTGTTGGGGCATTACATATAACTGCCTTTTCCACAACTTTGGCGCCATTTAATCTGATTTACATCTTTGACAGTCATTTCTGACATGTTTGTCACATATTGAAAGAGGTAGGTGGATGAGAGTAGGTCTAGAACAAACATGATTGCAAAGGATATACTACTCTTTAACATATACAAAATTCACAGTGGCATTATTATCACTTTACAAAGCATAATTTTTTACTTTGTAATTGGCAGTTCAGAAGAAGGGAAAAAAAAGACAGAAAGAAAGAAAAAAGAAGATGAAAGAAATAAAGAAAAAGAAAGAATGAAAGAAATAGTGTCCCATGTACTGCATATGTGTAGAGTAAAATGTGAATCTTTGCTATGTGATGGGGTACCAAACCACTACATTTTTTCAGAAGGATTGAAGCCTACTGTTGAATGAGAGGCCACTAAATCAGGCTGTTGTGTCCCCAGAGAGTAAACAACAGTCAAAAATAAACAGTGTAAGTCAGCCCTATGCTACTAGCATGAGGCTGAATGAATGGAGTACCAATGCTGTATGTTGCTGGATCAGTCATATTACTCGAGTAATGTGCCTACAGCTGTGAGGGATGTTGGATGCACATACCAGGAGAAGAGAGGGTTTTTGAGCATATTTTAATACCCTGCACCAAACACTGCAGTACTTTGAGAGGACCATCTCCTCCAGGTCTCATAACATTGTAATGAAATGTACATCTGGCAGCCTTGCAAAGGACAGCTTTGCGGGCTTCCAGAGCATGAGCAAAGCAAATAGATCTCCAGTAAACCTCCATGAAGTGAACTGTGCGATGCAGATCAGAGCCTTCCAAGCACAGCAGCATTGCCATTTTCTCTGTCCACAACAGTACCACCATTCTCAAGAACTGACCTGTGAAATAAATACAAGGAGGAACCTCAGTATTAAACAAATGACAACAGAGTGAATAAAACGGTTATTAATGATACAAGTAACTGATTCAAGAGGTGGGCTGTGGAATTTTTCTTAGTACCTGTCAGCAACTGGACGGATGGTTGAGTCTTGAGTTAGGACAACTGGGATGTGGAGTGCGTCCTTGGAGTCGGGCGGAGACGAAGGTCTCCCATGTGCAGGCAGGAACCTAGCCTGGAGAGTTGGCACCCGCCACGATATTGTCGTGACCATCGCTATAAGCACGCACACGATAACGACGGTCACCAGCGTCCTTTGACGTTTCTGGAGCAAGCTGAAACTGTAACATGGTACCACATACGCCTCCTGTCATTTGGTAAAACTGCAACCAAGGCACTGTGCGATATAGGGACACATAAATTGTATTTGTATTATATGTGTTCCCCGCTGATATAACCTCTTGTAATGCAGGGGTTATATCTCAGTCAATACGATGACTATCTCCGATCTGGAGGACCTTGTTCGATTCCCAGCAGTGGCAGGAATTTACTTTCGCCACCGTGTCCAAATCTGCTCAGAGACCCACAGAGCCTCAAAGCTTCTGGGTAGGCTAACTACTCTCCTCTCACTACTCCCACGTTAAACTGGTGACTGCTAAGATTTATAGTCCGGTCGATTTACTTCCGGTTTCGATTGGACAGGAGAATGGGTTGGCCCCGTAATCTGTCTGTTTATACGTTACAACGAATACATAAATCTCTTAGGTCTACGTTATGTAAAAAAAAAAAAATGGATTTAAATCGAGCGAAATAAAGGATCGTATCGTTTTGCCCGCACAATCAAAGCCAATAATGCGCCGCAGGCTTTCGACACAACCAAACGATCGTGCCTACTTAACGCGAAAGACTCTAGTCTAAGGGACAAAAAACGCGGTCAAGAAGATTTAATTTGTGAGGAACTACTTTACTTGGGGTTCAGCAACACAACTTCAGAAGTAGCTCAGTCGTTATAGAGAATAAGCCACTGGCTAAACAAATCTTAGAGCCATCCAACCTCCAATCCACAGGGTACCAGGGATTTTTTCTGGAGTAAAACGACAGGGGCGTGAGGCTATCCAATCACCTTTATCGACTGCCGAAGTTAAGAACGACTGGAGTGGTACCTCCACTCCCCGTACATACCTACGTGGCTTATATAAGAACAACCATACTTGTGCCTTTACTTATCTCCACTAGATCGCAGTACAAAGAATCTCCGCTTCAACATATACACTACAAGCTTGATGATGATGATAACGACAACGGCAAGAGCGGGAATGCATTTAAGCGTGCCTCGAATTGGTATAGAACCTTCTCGGTAAACGCTGCCACTTGACTGGTTAGTCCTGTGCGCCAAAATAAGGAAGTTGCCGCCTACTGCTGAAAAGTACCCTGTTTTGTACACAAGTGAAACTGTGAAGGAATCAGAGGAGAGAAGTGTTGTCAGAAGCAACTTTAGTGATGTGTGTGATATAAATAACTGGACACTAGAATTTGGTCAGGCGTGAAAACGAATTGTACTCAAGGACATCCAGATCCACAGGACAGAACCACGCTTGCACGTAAGATACAGCTTATTTTGAAAATTATAGGCCCATAATATACTATTTGTATACAAATAATGCTTGCTTGTAGATGTTACAATGTATGAGAGTGCAGTAATCCATGAAATCTTTCTGTCAAATTTTCCTTCACTGAAACATAAATTTGTAGGTTATGTCCATCGGTGTGAAAAGAAGTTTAATGTAGGCTTACATAGTCCGTAAGACAGTAGTAATAGGCCTACATATGTAATCTTCCCTCAGCAATTAACAGGCCTTTGCATGAAGCTGATCCCTCTTCTCCCCCATATAGTGTTGAGGTTAAGAATGAGAGGATCATAATGTTCAACTGCAAGATCAGTACTAAAACTCAAGATACATGCACAGTCACACAAACAGACAGAAGCGCAAAGTAGGAAAGACTGTAGGTAAGAGTACTGACTGACATTTCAGAACTGAAATGAGAAAATTTGTAATGAAAAACACAGTGTCACCCCTGGTGAAACAGTTCAATAAATGGAAACAAGTACTACTATAAAATCTGGTTAAGAATAAAAACTTGTTCTCAAAATATATCAACATCTATACAAAACAAATTATGGTGACTGTGATCATGTTGACAAAGATGGAAAAGGTTATTGCAGGCGTTGCACGAGTATTTTTAAAGTTAAAAATGAATGGAATAAAATTTCTATAAATTTGGAAAATTATGAACTTGTAAGTATTTATCTTTAATCCCTGCAGTACATGATTATGTGCACAGGGGAAGAACATGCTTAGTTTCAGTATAAGGCAATTTAGTAACAGGAGATTAACAAATTGGCTGTGGAATCAGTTTATGAACATATACACCATGGTACTTTTAATGCATAGAAGTAACCAAAACGTAAGTCACTTCTTACTTCGAAACATATGCTGGACCCAATCCCATATGATCCATGATTATTAGAATTACTGGGTACCACAGAAATGTATCCAGTATTAGTAATGTCAGATTAAACATAACATAATCACTCTGGAGTAATGATCAAAATTAGATAAAGATCTTGTCATGATCCTGTGTAACTTTTGATTGTTGGCTTCCAATTTATTCTGTTTTTTCAGTAAATATTGTCCTCATCTTGACAATGCTCTGCTGCTGCAGGAATTTCTCTATTGATAATCAACCCCTTACTCTTCAAATACAAATTACCTCAGGACTTTTATATCTTTCTATTCTGAAATTAACACATTCTATACCTTGCAACTTGGTCATGTTTCTTCTTCATTTCCTTATTTAGTAACCTGCAATTTTCATTTTTCTTGTCCCCAGCAGGCTGCTACTTTATTTTCATATATATATATTCCTTACACTTGTCCTAATCTAGCTCTGATTTTGCTGGTTCAATATCTAATTTTTTCATAACCCACTTGTAACTGTACAGCCAAATTCAGCAGGGTTAAGCAGGGCTAGAATTAAGTTTCAATTGCTTTAGTTTAAAATAATCATTCTTACTTACTCGATGGTGCAGAGTCCTTCTTGAGAAGCTAACTGGTTTGCAGCTAGTCAAGAAATTCCCTGCATTTCACGGAACCTGAAGGTTCATTACTGCACTCACAAGCATCTGCCACCTGTCTCTATCCTGGGCCAGCCCAATCCAGTCCATATACCCACATCCTACCTCCTGGAGATCCATCCTAATATTATCCACCCATCTACGCCTAGGTCTCCCCAGTGGTCTTCTTCCCTTCAATTTCCCCACCAAGACCCTATACACCTCCCTCTCCTCACCCATATGCGCCACATGCCCAGCCCATTAATAATCATACATCATTAAAAATTATTGAAGCCCAAAGAAACTTCAGCACCACATCAGTGCACTTCATTTTGTTCTTCAGAGTACAGGCACCTAAGATCCAGATATTTTGTGTATTTTATTCTCTGCACATATTTGAATGACTTAAAAATTTACTCTTCACTTAAGTATCATGCAGAACAACAGTCAGCAATAATATATCTGGAAACAAATTGCAATGTCTTGCAAGGTTCTCCAGTTAATTGTCTCTAATTTTACAGTTTTCATATATTTTATTTTTAAAGTCACAACTATGAAAATATTGTAGAAAGTTCTAGTTTATTTTGGATAAACATTCATAACCACAAACAAAAATTTCCCAGAATTTCTTATCATTAGTTTATACGTACGGAAATTATTTTGCAGGAACTTCATTTAAAGAATGTGCTCTAGGGAAATTCAGGTATTATGTTCACCGTACTGTAAAAAGGTAAAGGTAAAGCAGTCCCATTACAAGCCTAGACAGGCCCAGAGGGTTCGAGAAAGTTAAGGCTTCCAGATTTCGTGACAACGGCACAGGATGGTGGTAGGTTGTCAGCCTTACGCACCGGCCGCCTTTACCTCCAGTTTTTTTATGACACCAACTGAGATCGAACGAGCGACCTTCCGATTTGTAGCACAGCACCTTAACCATTGTGCTACCGCGGTACTAGAGAAGGGTTAAATACCAATATCTTTGGATATAATTAAGGATTTATCATGAGAAAATATTTAAGTATCTTTTAATTTACAGAGCTCGGTGCGAGAGTGTGACGATTTTCCGTAGATTAATGTGGAAGGTCTTCACGAAAAATAAAAACTACAACTCTATGCGATACAGACCGTCGATTGCCTTCAGTATCTGACAAGTACGGAACCTAAACTCGCATTTGTTTAATGCTAAAATGCCTGAACTAGCTTCTCTGTTATTCGTGGAGGCCAAAACTCAGATGGACGCTTACGAAAACCTGCAGCCTTTTTTCCATCGGCCGGCCAATCACTTTGTTTAGCAAGACATTTGAGGATGTTGTATGAACGTCTGATGTCGTGTTCATGTTATCGAGGAGATTTATATAACTTTTCTCTCCCACGTTGTTTCAGTAAAGTAAATCCCTCTGGGGTTAAAAGTTCCAATACAGAATGATAACGCAGATTTCGAATTGGCCTACTACAGACACCAGACCTGGATTCCAAGAAAGCCAGTGGTGGATGGAGAACGGGATAATTCGAAACTGAGAGTTAGGTTTACAGGCATTCGCAACGCGGACGTCTTTTCGTGAATATCAGAGGGGGGATTGTTGATCCAATGAAAAATCAGCAGTGCCTGATACCACATTGATGGTCATGAAATGGTTTGATATTTTCAATTAATACAGTTAAGGTCTATAAATAACTTAATGAAAAGAATATAAATAATATAGGCTTAACCTAAATTACACGATAGGGCCTTCTGAATCATCTTCAAAGTGTGCTGCGACAAGTTCTGTGCTATCTGTGCACATTCCATGCATACAGTTCACCCCAGAACGGGCCGCAAAGGACCAGAGAGGGAGTAGAGCTGTAGCTGTACTCTTTCTTTAACCTCGGCGCTAGATGGTGGTGGGTGGTCAGCGCCACGTCCCGGCCTCTTTAACCCCAGAAAAGACCTGGTAGAGTGGAAACGGAATCTGGTGGCACACGGCGACGCACAGGAGGAGAAGTGAAGGGGAAAGAGGCGAATGGAGTGGGTAGCCAAGCAGTCTTCAGTTTGACTCGGAACAGCCCATCCAGT
>Ga0123357_10004283_pt1 | contig 16691 bp, 12 predicted proteins | sample TergutEmb28metaG_FD_89873 | JGI IMG/M metagenome (GOLD analysis project Ga0123357, IMG submission 89873) | Embiratermes neotenicus P4 segment gut microbial communities from Petit-Saut dam, French Guiana - Emb289 P4 | ecosystem: Host-associated > Arthropoda: Insects > Digestive system > Gut ... | reverse complement strand
CGGAATTATTTTTTAAATTTTAGCACATCCTATATATAAAATGTGAATAATACAGGAACCAAATAAGTTAGATTTATGAAACAAACTGCATTTTGAATAGGAAAAAATGCAGAATATATACCACGTTTAAAATATTTAGTACCTATATTTGTTGAATAAATATATAAAATGCAACATTTAGAGGTTAGCAGTGCGGTACGACCACTATAGTTGTCGTTAGGCGTCAAAAGGTTAAACTGAGTTTAAATGTTCTTTAACTTTTTAACTCTTACCCTGCTAACGTGGAGAATATGGTGAGCTCCTAATAATGCCAGCAGAGGGCAGATGGGATTTAACTTGGCGTTTAAAGGGTTAAGCAAACGCAAGCCCACGTGGGAAAATGACTGAAGGAACTTGCATTTCTACTGCAAATTTACGACGGACAGTGAGGGCCATGCTAAGCACGTAACCGCATGTTGTTAGACTTCGTGGGTGGGGCTCATTCAGGGGTTTTGAGACAGCAACGAAAGATAAGACCCTGTATTATTTGAAACTGTAGCACTGCCATTAACCTCACGACTCATCGCACATGGTTTCCAATTAGTGCCTTGTGTGGAAAGGGCTAGGAACCAATAATCTGTGGGGAATAATACCATATGTTCGTTGGCGATACCCAAGAATATAGAGTCTGTAGCATTGCTTGAAGCCAGCCGTACAGTCAAAGGAACCACATGTCTGGAACGACCATTAATCCAAACGATTATCGGTTTTCAGAGGTGTTGACAGTTTGTCTCCGGGGAGGTATGAAGTTTGTTTGAATAATCTATGAATTTCGCCCTTAGCGGTTTTTTTTAAGTTGGATAGCAAGTGCATGGTTTGGACTTCCGGCGAGGTGTAAATGATACCTGCGCTCATGTGGGGGTTTGCGCAGCAGAGATTTGTAGTTTCTTCCCAACGTTTCGGAACAACCTATCAGTTCCATCTTGATAGATCAAGCAATCCAGGTAGGACCGAGATGTTTTCCCGAAACGTCGGTAAGCAACTACTATTCTACGCTGCGTAAAATCGCACAAGAGCACAGGTCTCGGATAGCAGGTGTTATTGGAAACTAGAACGCCGCTCTTTCCAGTAACAGTTTAAGAACTGGCAGTATTTGAAGTTGGCCGCTTTTTTGTCTGTTAGAATATGCGTAAATTTTGGATGGGGTGATGCGGCAGAGCAAGACTGGAAACGTGGAGTGTCTGTGCTGAACAGTCCCAAAGATAGCAAATTTTGTCAGCCATTTATCCGCATTCTACCCTAGATCTCTCTCTCTCTCTCTCTCTCTCTCTCTCTCTCTCTCTCTGTATGTACAGTAGTTGACGGCAGGCAGTCGGCTTCTTTCTTGGTTTCTGGCCAACTCATTATCCAACAACTGCATTGTGATACAGCCAACTTCACCCACCCCCTTCTCCGGCGCCCCATATTAGACTTAGCTACCGGCGATACAAGCGCCAAACAATACATCATTGTGAATGATGCACTTGCTTATCGCGGCCATGTGCACAAGTACAAGAGATGTGCAGGGCGACACAACTGAGATAATGCATGCGACGTATTCCAGAAATTAGGAGGAGATTAAACCCGGGAAGCTCTTGTTGGCATCAGGTTCGGAATCATTTCTCATAATTTACTTCATAAGACGCTGAAAGTGCAGAAACGCCTTACGTACTTGGTAAAGCAATCCCATTACAGGCCTGGACAGGCCCTGAGGGTTCCAGCAGGTTGAGGCTCCCAGATTTCAAGACAGTCGGCACATGAAGGTGGTAAGGTTGTCAGCCAAACGCACCGGCAGCCTTTACCCCCCAGGAAATATTCCTGGTACTCATTTCTGTTAGAGGCTGAGACAACCCCAGGGCCATAGTGCGGCCGGAAGAATTATGTCAATGAAAAATTCCAATAACACAATCGGGAATAGAACCCGCGATCTTCCGGCTTGTAGCGCCCTTACGTACCTGGACACTTCGTTAATTGAAGTGCATGCGACATTTTAGATGGTTTAATTGACAGGAGGGTATACCTACTATGGGGGAGACATGGGGGTAGATGGGAGTTTAATGCTAAACTTACTTTTTACAGAAATGGGAATCGATGTGAACAGGCTGAATTCAACTGGCCATTACAGCCTTGCAACAGGGAGCATAGCTCTCTGAATGCAGAAACCAGCGACTTTTCCAATTCATCGTTCACCAAGACAGCTGTGAGAGGTGCCTTTTCCAATCTTGATGTGGTTATCGCCAGGCTACACTTAATTTTTCTTGGATCTTCCTAGTATCTTGAGGCCGATGAATGGATAACGCTTTTCCGATCTGCCACGATTTTTGATTACAAGTCTTAACGCAACCATCTTTAGTTATGATATTTACATCTTATCGGCAAAACACAAATTCTGACCCTGAAACAGAGAGTCTTGATATAAACTGAATAGTAATCAACAAACCAACAAATACACATTTATCAATATATTCAATCACATTTTTATTTTCCACCAACATGTTTCGGCCACTCAAGTGACCATCATCAGGGTGTCTTATAACGTTCGGAAAGTCGCTGTTCACTTAGGCTACGGTAGAGTCCAGTTGAAATGTGATGGCACACGGGGACGCAAGGGAGGGGAAGTTCAGGCCTGTATAGACGCTCTTGGATATCACTTCCAACACATTTATAAGTGCACAGCGACTTTCCGAATTGTACAAAAGGGAATAATAAAACCACTGGATGTTACACTTGGTAATAACACGTGACTGGACATTATTATAAATGTGCATTTGTTGGTTTATCATATAAGGATAAAAAAGGTAAAGGTAAAGTAGTCCCGTTACAGGCCTGGATAGGCCCAGAGGGTTCCAGGAAGTTAAGGTTCCCAGATTTCGTGACAACGGCACAGGATGGTGTTAGGTTGTCATCCTTACGCACCGGCCGCCTTTACCCCAGGAAATACTCCTGGTACTCATTTCTGTTGGAGGCTGATTCGACCCCAGGGCCATAGTGCGATTGGAAGGAATTTATGTCAATGAAAAATCCACTGACACCAGCTGGGATCGAACCAACGACCTACCGATTTGTAGCACAGCGCCTTAACCACTGTGCTACCGCGATCCCCCATCATGTAGGATAAAGTATTCTGTAATGCACTGATATTGAGCGCACAAAGTTCGCTAACCTTTAAGTTGTTTACAATCCACTATATCATATCCCATGCCAGTAACTTTAGTAGTTGGTACAATGAAATGAGATAGCCGAATAATTAACTCCAACGGTATCATCAGTGCTGCAAGTTCATTCCACCTGCCACTGTTTTCGGGGCGTCAGATGTGCTGATTTGTAGTGGAGACGCAACTTAGAATTTTGGGATTTGGAAGTGTGTTAGATGTGTGAACGTGCAGGGGCGCTGTACCTCACATGTGAGGCGCCAGCTCCTATCCTGTGTGACTCTTTCCTTTATGTGGAACGAAAATAGATTTCTTAGAAGTTTGCCTGCCTGTCTCCGTAATTAGAACGACAGTACTTAGCCAGGGCTTCCTCCACAGTAAATAATTATTTCTGACGCTGTAATCGTTTTCACGGGTCATGTCGCCCGGTGGAATTGGCGGCGTGTAGGTAAATTTATCGTATCTGGTGATACTGCTTGTAATACGCGTGTAGAGACGCATGGTATGCAGTTCTCACAGCGACGATGACGACGATTCTCGTTTCCGGGACTTGACGCCGTATAGAATGATATGTAATAGGTACCGAAGTTGTGCAAGTGCATGTTACCTGCGTCTACCCTGAAGAGGCAGTCACTCTGAACCTCCGAAACGTTGATGCTTCTATATCGACATTCACGGCATTCAGATCCTAAAATACGGGAATCCTCAGAACAGAGATTACCGTCACCTCGTTCTGCAAGTTTGTCTTCCTGATTCTTTTCAGGAAACATAGTACGAATAGTATATGGCGTGAAGAAGAGCATAAATAAAATTTTGAAGCGCAGCCTAAATTTTGGAAGCTCTAGATCTGTTTTTTAGCGAGATTTTTCTCTCCACCTGTAAGTCAAGTCCATATCCTCTCCCACCCTTCCCCTGTCCACAACCAATTACCAAGTTTCATGTGCAGTGAACATGTGCGGCTGGAGCCTGAATCTCCTTTGGTTATGATCTAATGAATACGTTAAACTGTCTTCGTTGTTCGTTTCGTTTTCATGGCTCGGCAGCCTAAGTGGTCCAAGGCCCTCTCATTTTTGAGGTTTCGAGATCACACTCAATTGGACACACGGCACTCCGTAGGACTCCTCTGGAAGAGTGATCTGCCCGTCGCAGAGACCTCTACCAACAATACACAACACTCACAATAGTACCTTAAACCTACTGTGTTGTTTTATAGTGAAGTAATTAACTGCACCTCCGAAACTGAAGAGCGCTTTCTAGAATTTAGCCGTCGAAGCCTGTTGCATTAACAGAAGATCGAACCCCTGTTAGCGTGCAGTGAAACCACTTAAAGACTCCTTTTAAGATTTGCATTTTATTGCTTTCGTATTTTACCGCCGGCCTGGCACACATTTTGCAATTAAGACACGGCATTTTTTGGAGAGAGCAAGGAGACTCGAGCCATATTCGTTAGGACTGTTAGTGTCTTCGGGTCGTATCATTCGGCAAGGGACGGTACAGAGGTTGCCCAGTCATTCACGGTTTCATCAAGAACAACGCCTACGTCTTTGAACTCAACTCTGTGCTTGTTTTTGAAACCTGCAGCCATCCGTTTGAAGATCTGAAATCGCTTTACAGTTCTTGACTTGTGCTGAAGTTGTTGGGATCTTCGTGGAATTCATTAGTGTCTCCTTTCCGTTCACATTTCTCTTTTTTAAAGGAACTATTCAGCTATTCTATTTAAGCTTTTTTATTTAAACTTTGCTGTGACCTTTTCTTTTCGTAACCTTTACATTTCCAGGTTTTTAACTGCCTGATAATTTAGTTCGTATTTCTCATTTTCATGAATTTATATTTTGTAGGTTGAAGAAATCCAACAAGATTCAGCAGTATGCAGATATTTATTTACTGCTAAATTACTCTACATGTTTCGGGCGTCCATCGCACCCATCATCAGGAGTAAATAAAACTGCAGTTGCAGCCTCTGGTACAGAGGCTGCAACTACAGTTTTATGTACTAATGATGATGGGCGCGATGAACGCCCGAAACATGTAGTGTAATTTAGCAGTAAATAAATATCTGCATACAGTTGCATCTTGTTGGATTTCTTCAACCTAGAATTACGATGCACGGAACTACAAATTTAAATTTATATTTTGTATTTCTCCAAAACGTGTTCCTTTCTGGAGCCCATAACGTAGTCCCTTCTCAGATTCCCAATGAGGTACCCATCTTTTTGATAAGAAGCCAAGGTTTTGGCAATGTTCATTGCGAGGACCCGTTTAACACTTGCAAATAAAACGTGGGCATACGTAGATTTTATGAACTACAGTACTAACTTACTTACTTATTTACTTACTTACTTACTTACTTACTCACTCAGTCCATGGAGCAGAGTCCTTCTTGAGCAGCTAACCGGTTTTCAGTTAGTCACGAAATTCCCTGCATTTTAGGGAACCTGAAGACTCATTACCGCATTCACAAGTGCTTAGGGACTACAGTTTAACATTAAAATATCCTGTTAGTTTCCTGTCACCACGGCATGGCGCGTCCTCAGGTTGCGGATGGAGGAACGGCCTCAATATGGAGGGTAGCTGCGAATATATTGAACAAGCAGTCGCGGACAGCTGACAAGGCGTGGTCCTCCAGCTTCGGGGTTGGGCGAGGTTCTGACAACTCCTCACCGTAAAAATGTATCTTGTTACGAAATATTCATACAGAAAGCCTCGGGATAGGGACAGGTGGCGGGGAGTTATGATGCGGTAATGAACCATCGGGTTCCACAAAAATGCCGGGAATTTCTTGACTAAAGAAGGATCTGCTCCATGGAGTAAGTAAGTAAGTAAGTAAGTAAGTTATCAGTCATTTATTTTCATTCTACTTACATTGATTAGTATTTTCGTTTCCGCGTTATTTTCCGCTAATGTAAGCCTGTGTACCTTCGTAAGTAGGTTACATTGCCTTGCATCTGAATTCAGTAATGTCCATACATTTTGCTGAGCTTGACATCACGATGTGTAATTTATGATAACGTCAGTAAACGTAACAAAGTACGCCAGATGGAATCACCAGTCATCGGCCAGATACGGGGGGGGGAAGCAGTCCGATTCTTCACCCTGAGAGTTGTTAAGTATCAGTCTTGTCACGGATATGATTTAGTTTTTCCCTCTTGTGGGTACAATCTGCAAGCAAACTTTTGGTTGGGTTCCTTAACATTTCGAAAAGATCCCGCTGTGGGTGTGTATCACGAAGAATATGGCGTGACTCTAAGTGCGAAAGTTGGGTAGGACGGAGGGTAACATAGGTCAGCAATTCCCAAATATGTTTCAATGTTTCCGTAAACAGCAGGAAATTTGAGTTACATAGAGATATGGGCAGTTTGTAAGCACATATTGCGGTTTGTCCTAATGAGCTGATGCTGCTCTTAGATGATCATGCAGTTGTGTGTTTGGCAAGTGGTTTAGTTGATTGGTTGGTTGGTTGCTTGCTTGTTTTGGGGGTTTTCCTTGCAGCCCAGTTGAAGTCTGTTCTTCGGAAACAATGAGCCGCGTCAGTGGGCGGTTGGTGCCCGACGCTTCGAAATAGCGCATTCTTCTCATTTTCAATGGTTGTATGTCCAGTTGATCATTCTACATTCGATCAGAGTCCGTGAAGCTTTGTTTCTGTGAGTGAGAATAGTCTATGAATACGTGTTAGTTTTTAATACGTTTTAGTCACGGGTCGTTAGAAATATCACAGAAGATCTTAATCTAAACATGAACGTGGACTGATGGTGTATGTGAGCGAACTTTGATAACTGGGCTCAAGCGACAGTGAAGGAGGCTAAGAGCTACCTACATTAACACATCTAGCCAGAACACGTGTGCAAAGTGGGCAAGTTTCTACCTGTGCCCGGTATCACTTCGTATTTCCACGTTGTATCTGTTGGTCACTCTACTATAGACTTACGTATTATTTTTATCGCACTCCATACTTCGACTCGCTTCCCCCCCACCCCCCACCCCACCAACACACTTTTTGCGGCTTGTATTGGGACGTGTGTGAAATCGTGACTTCAGATGTGATTATAGCGTGACCACGCGTGTACGTGCCGATCTGATCAAACCGTGCTACCGACCCTCAATGTACGTGGTGTAACGGCAGGATATCAGACAGATGATCGGATGGTGTTTGGTTTAGAGAACCTTTTGGCTTGCTTGTTGGGGTGACTAAATTGCTGGATTTAAATAGGGAGGAAGTTATAGGGGGTGAGTTTGATGGGGAAAACTGAAACTTTTCTGATGATTTAGTGTGGTTTGAAACGCTCATGGTTCTTGTTACCAGCACGTTCTTCTGTTTCCGTTTTACAATTCCAGTGCCCACTTTTCTATTTTCTTACTGCTGTAGTTTTGTCTGCGTTACCACTGAGTTATCGAAACTGTAACTGAGGCGTGAAGCCATTTACAGCCTAAGTGTCTCTGGGCGAGAGTAATAAATTATAGGACAGACGAGCGTGCGTGGAACCGTCATAGTTTTTAACCCGAACTTCAAATATTTTATTTTTTATTTTTTCATTTATTTTGGTTATTTATGGATTTTGTGTACCGATTTCAGTGGCCGCGCGTTCTAGGGCGTGGGTCTGCGGCCGCTCGCTTGCTGGGATGATGGTTTCGAAACCTGCTGGGGCATGGATGTCTGTGTCTTGTGTGTGTGTGTGTGTGTGTGTGTGTATGTATGTGTGTGTGTGTTTTGTGTTGTGTGTAGGTGTGTATGTGTGTGTGTATGTATGTATGTATGTGTGTTGTGTGTTGTCAAGTAGAGGTGTCTGCGACGGGCTGATCACTCGTCCAGAGGACTCTTACCGAATGTGGTGTGTCTGGGTGTGATTTTGAAGCCTCGATAATGAGGAGGCCCTGGCCCACTAGAAGCTGTTGCGCCCTTGGAGGGGGGGGGGATGAATTTTGTATCAACGACAAATCAAATAAGGCAGATATGTGGTGAACTTGAAGCAGTTATGATGTTTTATTCGAGGGATTATCTCGCCATTCTTCTCGAACTCTTGTTATTTCGATATTTAAATCTGTTGCCTGACAAATATAACTTGGCCCATTACATCTACATCAAATCTAAGTGGAGGAAGAGCGGATGGCCCTGTAAAACTGTCACTTTTTTTTTTCATACGATATTTGGTGTTATCATGGCTGTGTTCCGGAACACATTAGTCATGCGGAGAAGGTACGCCGTTACGACTGGTAAATATTTACCAACGTTTCGATTGAAAGTAATGCATTCTTCTTCAGGGCCAGTATGATTTATTTGAATCGTGCTTGTGGAATTAGGATGTTATTTTAACTATACTAATGGGCGCAGGAAGATGTGGAAACGTCGAACAACCTGCGAAATAAATAAATAAATTTTAACTATACGCCGCCAAAGAATGAAATATGTTCCAGGTTCTCAAATTTTAAATCTTTTAAAATCCATTGTTGGAGCCATATGTTACGAAATTAATTTTCGGGTGCCATTTTGTTTTTTTACCAACTGTGTGACCTTCCTTTCTTAACCGAATTTTGTGTCAACAATTATTTTTCTTTGCACACGAATCCGTCGACAGCTCCATGAATGCACTTTCAATCCAAATTTTTTTTCTCATTTATTAACCGACTTACATCAAAATGTTTACAACAATGAAACTCTTTGTTTACTCATGTGTTTCGGCAGAACTCCGCATTCTTCAGGGAGTCTATACATCAACACTGAAAACTGTCTAAAAGAGAACTTTATAGTACTAATGCATGGAATGAATAGCTTTAAATTTTAAATATTTGTGTTCATATTTTGGCACCACATTTCAATGCACCTGGCAGGTTTTGAAATGTGGTGCTGGAGAAGGATGGAGAAGATCAGTTGGACCGATCATGTGAGAAATGAAGAAGTATTACTTAGAGTCAAGGAGAAGAGGAATGTCCTGCATGAAATAAGTAAAGGGAAGGCAGACTGGATTGGTCACATTTTGCGTAGAAACTGCCTTCTACAGCGGGTTATTGAAGGAAAGATAAAAGGAGGGATAGAAGTGACAGGAAGACGAGGAAGAAGACGTAGGAAGCTACTGAATGAACTTAAGGAAAGGAGAGGATACTCACGGTTGAAGAAGGAAGCTCTAGATCGCACTATGTTGAGAGCTCGATTTGGAAGAGATTTTAGACCTATCGTAAGACAGACTACTAAATGAATGAATTTTGGAATTTATTGTTTTGAGTTGTTGACTAGGATTCTCGTGAAACAAGGCTGGATGCGTGATTTTAGGTTTCCGCCTTGAAGTAGATGAGAGCTGCGTTCTTCTGGATTATTACGCAGCGAGTAGTGGTAATTTCTTGCCGACGTTTCGGGACAACATATCGGTCCCGTCTTCAGATGCAGGAGAGGTGCATACCTTCGCCACAAGTGTTTTTGTGGGGAAAACTAAGGGAAAGAGACCACTTTAAAGACCTAGACCGATAAGTGGTAATATTAAAACTAATCTTCAAGGAGTGGAATGGGAACATGGACTGGATTGATCCTGGCTCAGGTTAGGGACGGGTGGCGGGCTGTTGCGAATGCGATAACGAACCTGCGGGGAATTTGTGGAGGATTTTCCAGCTGTAAAAGAAAGACTCTGATCCATACACATGATTATCCCATTTATCTGTACGCATGGTATGATTTAGTCGGAGTTTATTCGAACAGCTCTGCTGCATCATCAAGCTGTCTGATACTATTTTGAATGAAGTCATCCCGTTGTGTTATCTGAATATTTACTTTATTACAATATGTTTCCGTCAACACAACTAAGTTGACAGAAACATATTGTAATAAATTAAAAATGTCTGATACTAACCTATGCTGGGAATGACTGAGGATCTGGCTGACTGTATGGTGGTCTGTACACGCGAGAATCCTATAAAGATATTTTTTTTTTGCGCCCTACATGAATTCCTATAGTTCCCTGTGAATGCATTTTGCTGCTACTGTATCAAATGTGGAAAATTACCAGCGGCACATACACGCCATGTTTTGTTGTGTGCTCACGTGACAGCGTCTCCCACCCCCAACCCCCGGGCAAAAGTCTTGCCGTCAAAATTTTTATTCTGTTCGTCGCAAGGTTCTGTTCCAAAATGCTAATTGCCTGGGGAATATTACAGACAGCCGAAATATCTGATTTGTCCACAACGGTGTCCGTTCAATCACTGGACAGGTCCAAGCGTTGTAAACGCGTTTAAAAAATTAAGTCACCTTTCTTTATAATTGGGGGTTTTATTTTATTAGTTTCCAAAACTAGGATTATTATAAAGGTCTGCCTTTCTTATTGCGGTGGATAACAAGAAACTGTTCTCTGGGATGTGACGCCGTGTAGTTTTGTAGATGGTGCGAACGCTTCGGAGGAACTTGCTGCCTCTCTCTTCAGGGTGTTTTGTGTTGTGCAGAACTTCACATTTCAAGAATTTGTAATTTCATTGCTTGCTTTAATTTACAATGCCATGTACACATTGAACATTAGCCTTTGGCAAACGTAAGGAGAGGTAAGCACATCTGTTGACGGTTGGGAGCTTGATTAATTTGGAAGTACGATTATGTGCAAGTTGGATAGGTACTGGGCCTATTAATATCACCACCACCACCACCACCACCACCACCATCATCATCATCATCATCATCACTTTTCTTACGGCATGCCCATATCTCTCCCAAAAGGGTTTTCCTCAGAGTGCGGTCTAGAACTTTCTCTTTGCATTTCCAGTACCTTCTCTTTTCCTTAAGGTCATCCAGTAGCTGCTTACTTCTTCCGCTTCCTCCCCTTCCTTATATCTTTCCTTCAACAACGTGTTTTACAACGCAGTTTCTACGCAAGATGTGACTGATCCAGTTAGCCTGCCTTCTTTTTAGTTTATGGTCTTGTCCTTCTTCACTCTTTGTAATACTTCTTCATTTTTATCACTGTCAGTTCAACTGGTCTTCTCCAATTAATATATATGTATATAGACTTATTATTGCACTTTGTTTCCAATTTTGTGTTGAATTCATTCATTTAATATGCACCTTATATATCAACAGTTGTTACTTTTCTTTAACTTAAAAAACTTTCCTGTGAACAGCTAAATTTGTTTCATACGATTACTTTCTAAAAATACATACACAAGGCGCAGAATGTAGCAGGACGCTGTTGAAGCTACAGGTGACCATTGCACACCATTTTGTCTCTGAAATTTCCTTCGTTACACCATGTTCTGGTTTGTAGTTCAGTTCCATCTTGTTACGTATTACGTATTTTCAACATGGAAATCAAAATACATGTGATTATAGCGCGAACCGCAAATTGTTTCGCGTGAAATTCTTGTTGAGTTTTGAGCTACACGTTTAAACCTTTAGACACTAATCGATACGGAGGTGAAATGTAGTAGAAGAATAAAAGAGATGGGGGGGGGGGAAACAAGGGAGAAACGAGAGATACTTTCGCCTGAAGGGAAAAAGAGCATCTCTGTATTCAAAGGTCCCTGTGCCTTGCCCCGATCGTCCTTCTGATAGGAACAGTACGTAAATGAAGATGAAGATGAAGACGTTAGGCTGGTGACAATAGTGGCTTGAAATAATTGGCTGCGGAATTTTCATTTTTGGTTAGTGCTGAAGATCATAATTGGAAAATTAACTTGTCTGTAAAGAAAGGGAGTTGATTTTGATGAATTTAAATCGGAAGGACTGCATGAGAAGCATGCAGGGGCAGCTTGGAATCTTGGTAACCGTCCTAGCCTTTGCTTGATGATAAAAATTGTTTCGAAGTGGTTGGTCGCAGGACCTTCCAAATACATAGTGCCGTTAAGATTAGCTGCAAATATATGTAATCATTCAGCTCGTACCACCCAGTAAACGCATTGTATCTCAGTTATAAAAAGCAGTTATTGTTGTGTAGGAAATTACCCCTTTTCTTCCTGAGATTCATTTGCAACACACAAATGCACTGTGTGGGGAGAACGTAGAATTTTCGTACGTTAAACCTTTTGATACAATACCTAAAGTAACCACTAGGCCTTGAAAGGTTAGGAACCTATGTGTTACCTGTATGGATTAGAAATGTTATGACAGACATGGATTGATTTTGAAATTGTGCTGTGTCTTGCGATAAATGGTTAATTTATTCTCGTAGATGAATATCTTAGCTATGCGTGCAATAATCCTTTAATAAAAAGAGAGTTGGTCAGAAAACGAATTTATAATGCATGTGTTTTGGGTCCCTTATTTAAACTGTGTTAATAACGGTTCACATTTCAGTGTACTGTTGTCCTACAGCTTTTTCCACTACTTCCCGCCCTAACTTGTCGTGGGACGAGCTGTTCCATTCCCAGCTGCAACCAGTTCGAGTCTTTTGTTATCAGCTTTTCCCACCTCACAGTTATCTTTAACCTTGCGACCGCCAACATTTTGTCCTGAAGATAGACGATAATCGCTTGACGCATCAGGAGGGCTGTATGCTGGATGTTCCAAGGTTCTTTAGTTACGGAATTCTATTAGAAATAAATTTATTTTTTACCGATCCTCGTATTTCAGTGTTTGTCATGATTTTATGTTTTTTTTTAAAAAAAAACATTACTGGAACCTTAATTATGCATTTCATATCCACGCAGAATTATCCGACTGTTGAGTAATATCTTCCTCTTTTCCGTGTTGCAGTTGGTGAGATGTCGGAGGAGAACGAGCGGGACGCAGGGTTCTGCTCGGGCGAAGACCTGGAAGATCCCCTGGAGGCTGAAGACGATTTACACTCGCCCACAGACGTCAGTGAAGACAGTGTAGAGGTCAAAGTGCTTCCTATCAGTCTGCGTAATATCAAGAATAAACGCAAGTGTGCCGAACCTCGCAAAGTTGCAAGCGAGGATGACGACGTTCTTCCACCGTACAAGAAACGACGTCACTTCGTCAACACCGACAGCAACAAGAAGGCTTTACCCGTTACTCAAAATGATCACCCACCGCGACCCTCGTCAGTGACTTCTCTTCCTGGATCCATAAACCCACGTTCAAGTCCAGCAAGTCCGTTCAGGCCCTGGAGCCAACAGACAGTACCCAAACGTCAAGAAGTGAGACGATGTCCTTCGACATCAGGTAGCACGCCTTCCCCGCCGCCGCCCTGCTACTCACCAACTCGTCACCCGCACGTACCCGTACCAAGGAGGTGTCTTTCGGTATCCGTTACAACTTCATCGTCCCCTGCCCCACCTGATCTCTCTCAGCCGTACAACGACCGCGTACCCACCTTGCATCACCAACAAGATGAACCATTATCACTGGTATTGAAAAATGAGCCTCATGCAGATGATGACACTACGCAGAGAAGAGACAAGAGGTTGCATGGATATGAAGTTCCTCCTCCGGAAGGAGCAGTGCGTCCGTCAGTGGCTTCAGATCTGGCCAGTAGACTGAGATATGACGCATCTGGGAAAATTGAGGACGTGAGATTGTATAGTGTACCGGGCGCTGTGGTGAGAGGTTTAGCCCCAGTGGAAAGGTTTGGAGTATCGCATTCTCGAATTTTACCGGAGAGACACGGTATGTTCCCACAGGTTTTGAACCGTCCCGTAGCTAGTGAAACCATTGTCAGATGTCCCTCTGCTGAAGTCAGTAGGACTGCAAGGTTTGAGGCTGTTGATTTCTCTGTTGCTCAAACCGATAATTCTGTCTCTGTTGGAAGAAGGACGTTGTCAGATTCTGAAGACAGGAACACGGAAGTGGAGGATCTGAGTTCAGGTTTAAGGCAGAGAACGAGTAGTGGGAAGTTCAGTGTGGAATCTTTGCTTGGTAGTGCAAGAGATTCTAAAAGGCCCAGTGAACAAGAACCGGGTTCTTCATCGCTGGCATCAACGTCATCTAACAACAACGATCAGCTGAAACATAAACAGACTAGTCCAAATGGTGGTCAGCAAAGGAACTACAAAAACATGACGCGAGAGAGGCGCATAGAAGCGAATGCTCGTGAACGGACGAGGGTCCATACCATAAGTGCTGCTTTTGACACTCTCCGTCGAGCAATTCCTTCTTACTCTCATAACCAGAAGCTGTCCAAGCTGTCCGTCCTTCGTATTGCTTGCTCCTACATCCTGACCCTCTCGCGGGTTGCTGGTGCTGACTACAGTGCAGACAACAGTAAACCCTCCCTTGCAGAATGCGTAGACCTTGTATCACGTACCATCCAAACTGAAGGCAAACTTCGACGAAAGAAAGACGACTGAGATTACCTAAAATGTTACTTTATTTGCTATCCCAGCGTATTTTATGCTGATGGGGATATTGCAGCAGTACTTACTGATTTTGGTAGACTCTTTTTTTTTTCTTTTTTTTTTTTTGTTTAAACATCGAGAAGCCCCGTTCAATTTTTATATTTTCATAAGATTTTAAACCACTAGATATCACATGTTCTTTAAAATTTAAACATTTTATTTGAAATTACCACAAATTTGTGTGCTGAAGTCCTATTTGAAACAAATGTGTTCAGTGATTATTTTTAAGCAGCATCTGTAATTTAGAAATTTTCTTCTGGTAGAAATCTGGATGTTGTTATTTCAGACTTCTGTAATTAGGGTACATTAAAATTTTACCTACCTAAATATACCGGACACGTACAAAATATCTTCCAATTTTATGAAATTAACAGTGTGTAAAGATAAACAGCTGAGGAAACACATTACTTAGACACTTAAATGATTCATTTTCGAAGTTATAATTACTCATTGAAAGTGCTCATTAGATTTCTAAAACTAATAAATTAACTTATTATCCCTTGTCCTGAGATTATATTTCTGTGCGTTATAGTAAACACCTTTGTCTTTCTGGTCATTGTTGCCGTCTTTGATATTGGTCAGAAAATAGTTTTGGGATGAATTAACAGGTAGTTGGAAAAAACAACGAAACAGTGCAATCATGAGTTGTCCTGTCCTTACCTAATAAGAGGTTGATTTTTATTGATTATCCCAAAATGAATTACAAATCTTTCATAAGAAACTGGCTGTTCACATAATTTGTGTTCTGTTTCTTCAGAGTTGTTTCTTTATTTATATTATACTGTTGTTTAATTAATGTTATTCTAAGTAGTCACTATGGATCTGAGTCATTACCTTTTACAATCCAACAGTAATGATAATTATAATAGACACAAATATACCTCCAGGTACGAATTCGTATTGATGGAGAAGATATTTTATAATTATGCATTTCAGAGTTCAAATTTTTAACTCATAAGAAATAATGAATATTTTATAGGCCTAGGTAGGAGTAGAATATATATTTTAAATGGGGGGGTAGGTGTTTTTTTCCCTCTAAAATAGTTTCAAAACATATACTTTTTACGAAACATACATATATGTACGGTTGTTACCTCTTCTTCAAGAGTAATTTTGTTTCAAATCAGAGCTTTCGCGTATGTGATAAATAACCACAAACTGAGTGAATATGACTGGATACAACCAATAGGAGAAGTACATTATTTCTTACTTTTATTATGGGGCCCAGGAGATTGGAAAGTGTTCCTGTTCTTCTTTCACAAGTGGGCACTTGTTAGACCAGCATTAGCCTGTTCGGTTTATGAACATTAGTTTCATATTCACCGAATAAATCTTTAATTTTGAGTAGTGCAGTAGCCGTAACTTATACCAAATATTTTCTGCTGTATATTATTCTTTGTTCTTTCCTGCACAATTTCTGTTCTAAATTTACGTGTATAATGGCTGAAATGTACGAGCAATATTCGATATGCTCTCCAAACTATATGAGCTCAAAAAAACGAGGTAAACGAAAATAGAGTTGAATGGAAATTCTCTGTCCTTCGTATTTCCTTTTGTTGCTGTTGAAATAAGCGACTTGGATTTTAAGTGACCGTCTTATGAACTTATTCCTCGATATTGCAGTTCCTCGCAACTTTGTTGCCATAGATTCAAGTCTTCTGTCTTTACGCCAGGTCGACTGGCAAATTCTTACCAAATCGAAAGGAAGAAACAAACCAAAAGAATTGAATTTTCATGTCGCTTTCTTATCATGTATAATTTTGATATTCTGGGTTCATATTACTTGTGGAGAAATTTTTTAAAAGTGTCCTCAAACTTTTGTTACACTGTAATGACATTTAAGACGACAATATGGAATTCGATAATAATGAATGTCTTTATCTCGCATTTTGTGAAACAAGACGTGTATGATACCGAATACTTAATTTTGTGATGCAGATGCAGTTTTAATTGACTCTGGTGTTAATTTAAAAAATTAATTGCTTCTCTCGGTTCTCAACATCATCGTCATATATAATGATAAGTTATTTACTTGCCATTATGTCAGGATGATAAATTTCTGCGGGGGGCACGTGCTTTAAACTTTACATTTGAGTAAAGGGAGACCAGCTTGATGTCATTTGCTTTATTATTTCTTTATTTAATGCTCAACATGTTTCGGATGTTAATACATCCATCCTAAGGAGCTTGCGACTTATTTGTTGAGTTATTTCATGGGTTGTATTGCTCTGGTTCGATGTGTGTTGTTGTTACGTTGTG
>Ga0123357_10004282_pt1 | contig 16691 bp, 14 predicted proteins | sample TergutEmb28metaG_FD_89873 | JGI IMG/M metagenome (GOLD analysis project Ga0123357, IMG submission 89873) | Embiratermes neotenicus P4 segment gut microbial communities from Petit-Saut dam, French Guiana - Emb289 P4 | ecosystem: Host-associated > Arthropoda: Insects > Digestive system > Gut ... | reverse complement strand
ACTATCAATAATATACTGATAATTATTATTTTATATGTTATTCGTTTCATAATAGATAATTTTATTTTGTTTCACGATCATTTCTGCGTTCTTCCGCTTTTAACTCCAGCGTCTCTTTCTGTTCATCCGTCAAAATAGCGTAGAGAGCAATAATATAAGTCTCATAACTGAGTTTTTTATCATTTATTTTTTGCTTTTTCTCAGCCTTTTTTTCCGCCTGCTCGCGATCTTTATAAAACTTTCCGAGCAGTTTTGCAATTTCTTTTTCCTGATCGGCGGTGATCGTAATGTCCATTTTGAGTATATCAATATGGGCTTGGACAAAAGCGTCTTCCGGCTTATTTTGCCCGTTTCCGGTGTTTCCATTGTTTGTATTGCTGTTGGGATTCTGTCCCAATACCGCCATGCAGGAAACAAGCATGGCAACCAGCATCAGATAAAGATTCTTTTTCATTAAAATTTATTTTTTAAGGGTCTATTGTTTATTGTCTAATTCACTTCTTAATTATTTTCCACGTAAAAGCGCTGTTTTCCAAATGTATATTCAGCATATACACCCCCGCCGTTTTATGGCTTAAGTTAAATTCCAACTTTTTATGCAAATGGTGGGAATGAATACTTTTCGTTTCAATAATCCGGCCGTTTGAATCAAGCAGGTAGGCTTCGCCTTTCATATCGTGAGGCAAATGATTGATTTCCAAAGTAAAATGCCCATAAGTGGGATTGGGATAGATTAAAAAATCTTTTTCCGTAACCACATCGGGAAGCGCCGTTACCGTTTTTTCTTCTTCCGGCGTCCGTTGAGGTTGCGGTGGCGCTTGCATAACAGGAGAGATCACTCTCGCCGTGCGGTTTCCCGCGTCGTCGTAGGTGTAAGTCACGTTTTGTGCACCAGCATTCATTGCTGCAAGCAGCAACAGGACAATAAAAATCAAAGTCTTTTCCATATTAGTACTTATTTTGTGTTTTTATTAAATATCGCGGCAAATATAGGGATGATTTTTTAGATTATGTAATAATTAGTATTAAAAATGATTAAACCCCCGCTGCCTCATCCCCTCAAACGTCAAAACCGCCGTTGAAACCGAAACATTCAACGAATCGATTTTTCCCCGCATGGGAATTTTTATCCGCGCATCGGCGCTATCTATCCAGAACTTGCTCAAACCATCGGCTTCCGTTCCCATAATCAAAGCGCTGGCTTGTGTAAAATCAGTATCTTGATACCACTGAGAGGCTTGCAGTTCTGCCGCAAAGATTTGTATCCGGTTTTCTTTCAAAAACGAAAATGTATCCGATTGGGTTGAAACCGCTAAAGGCGTCGTAAAAACACATCCTACGCTCGACCGGATGACATTGGGATTATAAATATCCGTTAGCGGGTCGCAAACAATGACGGCATCGACTTTTGCCGCATCGGCTGTGCGAAGAATCGCTCCCAGATTACCCGGCTTTTCTACGGCTTCCAAAACAATAATGAATGGATTAGGCGGTAAATTCAAATCATTCAAAGTATGCGGTTTAGGTCTGGCTAATGCCACAATGCCGTCGGAATGTTCGCGGTAGGCGATCTTTTGAAAAACCGGCGGCGAAACTTCAAAAAGAATGGCGGAGGATATTTCCGGCAGTATTTCAGGATAACCGGTTTTGGAAAATAATTCGGGGCAGATAAAAACGCTTTCCAATAAATAAGAACCCACTAAAGCAAGATGTATTTCCCGCGCTCCTTCGATGACAAAAAGATTTTGCTCCTTCCGTTCTTTCGACTTCGTAAAGAGTTTCTGTATATTTTTTATCCGGCTGTTTTGTGCGCTTTGGATTTTTTCCATGAACTCATTTTTCCTTCTTCTCCTCTATCACCTTAATAATCACAATATAAATCTGCAAAAAAGCAGAAATCAGGAGAAGCATGAACCATTCGCTCCGATGTTTGAACATAAAATAGGAAGAAGCCGGAAGCAACAGGGCTGCGATTACTTGTTGGATGTTCAACCGCTTCAAACGAAAATTCGGCCCCTGATAACGGTTCGTCAGGTAAATTACTGCAACTGCCGCGCCGGAAACAGCGTAGGCATAATTAATGATTTGCCCGGAAATCCATTCATCCGCTTTTATGTATAACGCCGCCGAGACTAACAGAATCGTTGAAGCAATTATAAACACATAACTGGTAACTTTCGCCGACATCTTATTCGACGATTAAAAAAAGATCTTCATTGGGTTTCGTCATCAGAAACTGTTCCCGCGCAAATTTTTCCAGCGTTTCCTTGTCTCCTCGCAAAGCATTTAGCTGGAGAAGTTTAGCCTCGTTGGCATTTCTGCAGGATTCGATGTCATTTTGCAACGATTTGATTTTCGATTCATACCGAATCCCATCCAGCAAAGTGTTGTCGCCAATGAAAAAAGTAACGGCAAGGAAAATAACAATGGTAATATGATACTTATTTACCTTGAATTTGCTTCCGTATTTCCTAAAAAAATTAATCCTCTTTTTCATACTATTCCTATATGATAAAAAAACTGCGAATACAAAGGTAGTAAAAATTGAAGAAATGATTATCTTTGTATCAAATATTTTTTATATGGATAATTATATTGTTTCAGCGAGGAAATACAGACCGGGAACTTTTCAAACGGTCGTCGGACAAAAATCATTGACGACAACGCTAAAAAATGCTATTCAGAATAATAAACTGGCGCATGCCTATTTGTTTTGTGGGCCTCGCGGCGTTGGAAAAACTACCTGTGCGCGTATTTTTGCCAAAACCATCAACTGTTTTCATCCGGGAGCCGACGGGGAAGCCTGTAATGAATGTGAGTCCTGCCGCTCATTCAATGAAAACCGTTCGTTAAATATTCATGAATTGGATGCGGCGTCTAACAATTCGGTGGACGATATCCGCGCTTTGACCGAACAGGTCCGGATTTTGCCCCAATTGGGAAGATACAAGGTTTATATCATTGATGAAGTCCACATGCTGTCGGCATCTGCCTTTAACGCTTTTCTGAAGACTTTGGAAGAACCGCCGCAACATGCGATTTTCATATTAGCGACTACGGAGAAACATAAGATTTTGCCTACTATTCTTTCCCGTTGCCAGATCTACGATTTCAATCGAATCAATATCAACGATATAGTTGATTATTTGGAATATGTCGCTACTCAGGAAAATGTTCAAGCCGAAAAAGCGGCGCTGAACGTGATTGCCCAAAAAGCCGACGGGGGAATGCGCGATGCTCTGTCGATGTTCGACCAGATCGTAAGTTTTTCGCAAGGGAATGTAACTTATCATGCAGTTATCGAAAATCTCAACGTATTGGACTATGATTATTATTTTCGTCTGACCGACTGGGTATTAGCAAACAAAGTCGGACAAAGTATGCTGCTCCTGAACGAGATTTTAAACAAGGGGTTCGACGGACAGCAAATCATCAACGGGTTGGCGCTTTTCTTCCGTGATTTGCTGGTTTGCAAAGATCCGCAGACCATCGTTCTGTATGAAGCCGGCGATGCAATTAAACAAAAATACGTGGAAACGGCGGCGCGATGCAGCGAATCTTTACTGTATAAAGCCATTGAACTGACCAATGAAACCGATTTGAACTACAAAGCCAGTAAAAACAAGCGGCTCTCCATTGAATTGCTACTCATCCGTTTATGCCAGCTGAATAACGCTTCTTCGGACGAGGATAAAAAAAAAATGCTGATTGAGCCGGTTGCGGAATTTGCTGCTCCGGTAAAGCAGCCGGCAGTTGGAAATATTTCCGTTCAAGCCGTTGCAACTACTCCGGTAAATAATCAACCGGTGAATAATCAACCCGTTAAACAGGGTATTCTACGGGCAAGTTTAAAAAAAGATACGGAAGAAGCAAAGAACCTTTCAACGATGCCTGAAAATTTCATGCAGCCCGTACAAGCCGAATCATTTACCAAAGATGAATTGCAAATAGCTTGGAGAAATTATGCTAACGAGTTAACAGACAAACATCTTAAAAGTATTATGATGTATTTGAATCCGGAATTAAAGGCGAATAACACCATCGAAATTTATGCCTTAAACCCCGACCAAATTCAGTTTATTCAGGAAAATAGCGCCCCTATAAAGGAATACCTTTTTTCCCGCTTAAAGAATAACCGGATTAATCTGGAAATAAAAATAAAGGAAGACACTACGGAAAATACACCTTTCACTAACAAGGACAAGTATGCCTATATGGCAGATAAAAATCCACTGTTGAATAAATTAGTGCAGGAATTTGATCTTCGCTTAGACTAAAACCTTGTGTAAAGCATCGACTTTCTGCAAGCATTTTTCGATTTTTTCCATCGCATAATCCAGCTGATCGAAAGTATGAGTCGCCATCAACGAAAAGCGAATCAACGAATCGCAAGTGGCTACGGCAGGAGAAACAACGGGATTAACGAAAATTCCTTCTTCAAATAAATCCTGTGTAACACGGAATGTTTTAGCATCATCGCGAATGAACAAAGGAATAATTGGAGTGGAAGTATGACCGATTTCACAGCCCATTTCGCGGAATCCACGCAGGGCGTAATTTGTTAATTGCCACAGATGTTCGATTCTTTCAGGCTCATTAATCATAATATCCAGCGCTGCGCTTGCCGCCGCCGTAGCTGCCGGCGTGCTGCTGGCGCTGAAAGTATAAGTACGGGAATTATGGCGCAGGAAATTAATAACCGGTTCGGAAGAAGCGATAAAGCCGCCGATGGAAGCCATCGATTTGCTAAACGTACCCATTATCAAGTCCACATTGTCAAGAACATTGAAATGATCGCACACTCCCCGTCCTTGCCGGCCTAATACTCCCAAACTGTGGGCTTCATCGACCATGATGTTTGCATGGTATTTTTTTGCTAATTTTACGATTTCCGGCAGGTTTGCCACATCGCCTTCCATACTGAAAACGCCATCAACGACAATTAATTTTATTTTGTCCATTTCGCATTTTTGCAATTGCTTTTCCAGCGAATACATGTCGTTGTGCTTGAATTTCAACTTTTGGGAGAAAGACAGACGATGTCCGTCGATAATGGAAGCATGATCCAATTCATCCCACAAAATATAATCATCGCGACCTGTAAGGCAGGAAACTACGCCTGCATTAACCTGAAATCCGGTGGGATAGATAATTGCATCTTCTTTCCCTATAAAATCGGCTAATTTTTTCTCTAATGCCAAGTGGATATCCAGTGTACCGTTAAGAAAACGGCTACCCGCCATTCCAGTGCCGTATTTTTTGGTGGCTGCAATTGCCGCTTCTTTTACTTTCGGATGATTGGTTAATCCTAAGTAAGCATTGGAGCCAAACATTAACACTTTTTTTCCGTTTATAATAACTTCCGTATCCTGGTCGCTTTCAATAACTCTAAAATAAGGATAGAGACCTAATGCCTTCACCTTTTGCGGAGCATCATATCTACTCAGCTTTTCAACAAGAAGGTTCTTCATAATTAACTTACTTGAACAAATTAAATTATTATCGGTGTATTCAATAATTACTTCTGTTTTTTATCTAAACGGGGAAAATCCCATAAAGAGTAATGTGCAAAAGAAACCGATGCAAAGGTAATAATAATTTCTAATTCACATTCAATATTTCAAAAAAATTACAAAATTTCATTTTTTAACATTGTTCTTATTATTTGGATAAAAGAAAAAAAGTACCTACATTTGCATCGTCAAAAGCGAAAGTAGCTCAGTTGGCAGAGCACAACCTTCCCAAGGTTGGGGTCGCGGGTTCGAGCCCCGTTTTTCGCTCACTCCCATGTAAAAAGTTAAAAAGGGGGTTTAACCTAACTTTCTCTCAATAAGCATAATAATTTTTCAGGGTCTTGGCGGTTATCCCAAAAAGCAGTAATTATAATACATTCTGAATCAAATTTGTAAAATAAACTGAAATCATTTAATGTCACTACGCGATTTTCATCGAAATCTGTTTTTTTTCCTAATCTTGGGAACCGTTTTATCAGACGAATATTGTCATTTATTATTGACAGTAAATTATTTGAGAATGTTTTGCTTCCATTTCTGTTGTTCCAATACTCAAAAATATGATTGCGTTGAGCAATTGCAGTTTCAGTCCAAAAAACGCTTAATAAAGCCATTTTTCATCTTTTTGCATTAATTCTTCTTCTGACACCAAACGATTATTCAAAATGTCTAAATTGCTCATTTTCAACATTTCTACTTGTGCGGGTTGTAAACTTAAAACATTTTCCTGTGAAAGAGCATAAAGGTCAGAGATTAAATTTTTGTCCTCTAATCTTGTAAGCCAAGTAATTATATCATATTTTTGTTGAGTCAATTGTGTTGTTGTCATCATTTTTTAAAATTTGTAATTACAAAGATAATTGATTTTAATTAATGATACAATTTTCGAATAGAAATAAGACAATGCCAATCAACAAAAAAATGCCGCTCAAAATGAGCGGCATTTTTTGTTTCAAACAGACATAAAATTTATGGCTCTTTTGTAAATACCGTAGCGTAAGCTATAGCAAAGCGACCTGCATAGTTCAATGTCCCTGCGCTTGTCGCTGCAAATTCCCAAGTATATGTACTTCCAAGACTAAACTGTAAGGTTCCGTCATCTTCTTTTTGAATAGCCACCGCGTCAAATCCAGTGCCAAAATTATGACTTACTGCTTGATTAAAAGTAAAATATACATCATAACCATCTTGCCAATCTACATCCAACTTTTGGAAAGGAATCGTAATTGTCTTTGTCTTTGATAATAAATCCAATGTTGCTGCAACAACAACATCATCTTCATCTCCAAAGCCAACAATTTTTACTGTTGAATCATCTACTTTTTCAAATGTCACGTTGTAGGTAACCGGAGTCCATGCGCCGCCAAGGTACTGTTCTTCGTTTACAGACCAAGTTCCTACAAACTCATCAATTGTCTATGGAACTTCATCATCTTTTACATTGATCGAGTATGTTGAAGCTTCTCCATCATTCCCTATACCAATCGTATATTTTGCGGAATTTCCGGTAATAGCAAGAACAAATGTTCTCGCCCCATCAACAATATCATTGTCAACGGCGACAAATTTGAATTTCTGAGAACCTGTTCCGTCCGGGAAAGTCAGTTGAAAAGTAGTCATCGGATTATTGTTCATATCCAGCAATTCATAAGCCTTTGATACTTCGTTGAGAACAGCAGGGAAATGATGAAACAGCTTGATTTGGTGAAACCGGTGCGTTTATTAGGGTTTGGCGTCAGTCATGCTGATGAGGAAATGCAGGCAAAATATACGCAGTTGGAGTTGGGGTTGTTTTGAAGAAACGCAAACATAGTAGATGATTTATTTCAAATAAATTGTTATCTTTGGAAAATTTTACCAAAGCTGAAGCTATGTTTAAAACTTACAAACAATATGAAAATGGAGGTGAAGTATTGATTCATCTGGAAGTCAACCGGAAACAAACGGACTATAAATACCTGCTTACCATTGCTAATGTTATTGCCAAAGAAGGCAAACAGGTTGAATTAACGCCTTCGGTTCATTTCAAATCCGACACCTATAAGCAAATATATGGTTCGCTTATTGGAACTCCTTACGAACGCAAATGCCCTGACTTGAAAGTTGAAAGTCTATTTTATGAATTTGAGAATTTTAATCCTCCATTCAGAAAACGGAAAATTGCTAACATGATCTCGCACGGGGCAAAACAATCATCGCGGATAATCATCAATAATAACAAAGGAGCTTCAGATCGTTTCATATTAAGAAATATTCGAGAAAGAATGATGGATAAAAATTTCAAATATGAGATAAATGAAGTGTGGTTGTATGAAAAGGGGAACTTACGATTACTTTTTAAAATACAGTAGGGAGTTGCCTCCCCCTGCAAGCGCACATGCCATAGCATAGCTAAATTCCTCTTGGAATCTGATGCAAATTTAATGTTTATTTTTCATTCAAACAACAATTAGGCAACTTTTTTTTGCACTTTCAAATATACGTTAGCCTCTTATCGCAATAATTCATTTTTCACCAAACACTTTAGATGTCGATAGCCTAATCACTTTACCATATTTTGCCAACGCCTGTTCATTAATCTTTTTGGGGTCGCCAACAATGCCAATGACAACAGGACGACCTTTTATATTTTCGTTATAGAATTTCACAATATCGTCGAAAGTAAGATTATTATACACAGGCATATTCGTTTCGGCAGGCGATTTGGAATATCCTCTCAATTTCCAACCTTGATAAACCTGACTTGCATCTCGAAAATTAGGCTTTTCGACAGTCGCTGTTTCTATCAGGTAGTTCTTAATGTTAGAAATTCGATCAGGATATTGAGGCATATTGGTTAACAAGTCCATATAAACGGCAATAGCATCCATTGTTTTATCGGCTTGAGTTCCTATATACCCGATAAAATTAGCTTTTTTGTTTTCCACAGGCGGAGTCGAATAATATCCGTACGCGCTATAAGCCATAGAGCGATATTCACGGATTTCCTGCATAACCAAACCGCTAAAATTGTCGCTGAAATATTCATTAAAAGCACTAAGATAAGGATCTACGTCTTTTTTGTAGGTATCGCCATCAACATAAAACCAAATAGTGCTTTGCTTGGCATCGCTGTTTGGCAGGAAGAAAATGGTATTTTCCGTATAAGGCGCCCTGTCTTTGATTTCCGGAGAAGTAGAAAGCTGTTCGCCCTGCTTTAGAGGCAAGTTTTTACTTAAAATACCATACACTTGTTCCAACGGAAGAGAACCGACATAGTGAATATCTGCTTCATAATTGGTTGCGCGTTGAAATTCGCCGGTAAGATTACTAACCGTTAAATTATTGATTTCATCCAGCGACAAACGGTTAATGTAAGAAGATTTATCTTTATAGAACATGTATTCCCGCATAGCGTCGCCCAAAGTCTCGTTGGCTGTTTTTTCTATTTTCCGTTGTTGAAAATAAGCGCCTTTCATACTGTTTAGCTGCTTATCATCTAATTGTGGCATTAGAATTTGGCGAGTAAGCAGATTGCAGGATGCTTCGAGATTGGATTCAGATCCTTTCAACGTAACATAAAGATAGCTTCCATTAACAGAATAATTACAGGATGCTCCCAAATTACTAAACTCCTGTTTTACTTCCTGAGCGCTCATTTGCCCCATAATGCCTGCGTTAGCCATCAAACCGGCAGCCAGTTCCAGCTTAGGCATTTTTTCCGTTCCGACGCCAAATTTCAAAGTCAATGTAAAAATTTCATTTTCAGTATTTTGAGTATAGAATAGTTTAGAATGGTCGTTAATGGGATGGACGGCAACTTCATCCATTTTTGCAAATGCGTCGGTTGGGCGCTTGAATGGAAAGTTATGGAATATTTTCGCATATTCTGTTTCTTCGCCGCGAACCGGCTGTATAGGATCGTATTTGGGCTTTGCCAGATCAACGCTTTTTGCCGGTTTCCCTTCGTCCATTAGCAATGCATAATAATCGGAACCAAAATATTTTTTAGCAATATTTTTGATTTCATCGGTAGTGATGGAAGCCACTTTATCTCTATAGTTTAATAAATCCTCCATGTTTCTATCGGAAATAAAATAGTCGGAAATAATATATGCTATATTTTTAGGCGACTCCATTGTCAGGTCGTAATCCCGAATCATATCGCTTTTAATGGATTGAACCAAACCATCTTCAAATTTACCATCTTGCAACTTTTTTATTTCGTTGCACAGCGTTTTTTCTGTTGACTTTAACGATTCAAACCGTTGCTGATTAACATCATAATAAGGTATGGCAGATACTAATATTTTCCCTCTTTCCAACAAAGAAAAAGAATTTGCGTTACCACCCAATAAGTCCCCGCCGATCACTAATTTATCAATCAATCCGGTTTGGTTGGAGTTAGAGAGGAGGGAGGTGCAAATATCCATGGCGATATCGTCTTCACTGGAAGTGGTGATACCGGGGAAAGCTAATACTATTTGCGGAAAACGACCTATTTTTGCATTGACTTCCTGGCGACCATTGACTGCCTTTTCGGGATATTGCTTCCGTTCCGGGGTCGGGCGGTTTTCGATTCGTCCGAATTTTTCCTTTATCATCGGTAAAATTTGATTGGTATTCACATTCCCTACGAGAATTAAAGCCATATTTTCAGCTACATACCAATCATGATAGAACTTGATCAGTTTACTCAATTGCGGGTTTTTCAGATGTTCCGGCAATCCAATGACGGCACGGGAATAGGGATGTCCTGCGAAAATAGTGTTGAAAATAAATTCTTGTTGTCTCCTGTTTTGTTGGTCTTGTCCCCGATTATATTCTTCATACACCGTTTCCAATTCCGGCTGGAAACTGCGGAATACAGGATTAAGCAATCGTTCCGAATTTAATTCCAGCCATTTGTAAATTTCTCCCGGCGGAAATGAACTGTAAAATTGAGTATAATCGTAGCTTGTGCCGGCATTGAGATTTTCTCCGCCCATGCTTTGCGACAGGTTGGAAAAATCGTTTGACAAGTCGTACTTTGCCGCTTCCTGTGTCAACCGGTTGATTTCTTTGGATATTTCATCTCGTTTTGCAGGATCGGTAATTGAAGCGTTTTCATCGTATTTAGCGATGATTTGCTCATAAATGGGTTTCTCTTTCTCCCAGTCCAAAGCGCCGATTTTATCCGTACCTTTGAACATCATGTGTTCCAGGTAATGCGCTAAACCTGTATATTGTTCAGGGTCTTCCTTTGCTCCGACTTTCACAGTTACCATTCCGAAAACATCCGGAACAGAATTATCTTCCCAAATAAAAACGCTCAAGCCGTTGGGGAGTTTGAAGGCTTTTAAGCCTTGTGATTGAACAGTTAAGCAAATAAATAAAAAAAACGGTATAACTAAAAATATTTTTAATGTTTTCATTTTTTAAAATTTTATATTCAAAATGTAAAGAAAGAAATTGTTGTCTAAAAACAACAATTTCTTTCTTTTTCAAAATAATTACCTTAACTAAAAGAAATTGAATTGAATTTACGGGAACAGTTTTGCCACATCCGTTGTGTTTGCAATGGAGAAATGATAGAAGAATACATCACCTTGCTCTATAACCCATACTACATACACCATTTTATTAACGTATGCGTCCATTGGGATGGCAGTTCTAGAGTTTGTTGCTGCAAAACTCCAATCTTTTACAGGAGTTCCTAAATTATCAAGATCTTCCGTAATATACACTTTTATTTTTGTCGGCGAAGGACCTCCAAAAAGTCCAACATAGAAATAAAACCCTAACGTATCGTTTGCCGCAATGCTAATTTGAGGCGAGATTATTTTGAAAATTTCATCTGGAGTTCCCTCACTATAGGCAGCAATACTTTGCCCCCAAGATGCAGGCGCCCCTGCATCAGTTGGATTAAACCACCAAACATAATCATCGTCACCATAACCGGTAAATTCATCCAGCGTCCAATAATCACGAGCGCCCGGCTTATCACTAAAGTCAGTTGTGTAAGGAGTGAAAAATACGGCAAGCGTGGTGAATGATTTTATTTCACCGTAAGAAATTCCATTTGCATTCATAGAGTATGCTCTGTAATAATAATCCGTACCAATAGATAACGCTCTTACAGTTACTTCATTCTCTCCAATTTGCGGAGTAGTACCGGAGCTGAATAAAACATCCGGAGTTGTTAACGTAAAATCAACTGCATTTTTAGACAGGATAACGCCTACGTCTTTAAGTTCACTACCATTGTCACCGCCTACGGTTACGGCAAATGTAGCAGAATTACCGAGATTTTTAACTACATCGCCAGTAACCACGCCTGTTGGCGTTTTTGCAGGGTCAATCACAGGATCAGTGACCCCGCTGTTTTTCTCAATTTCCTGCACACAAGAAGAAAATGCAATGATTGCTGCAATTATTCCTATTACATATTTAATTTTTTTCATCTTCATATATTTTTAAATTAAACTAAAAAATAAGTTTTCGCGTTAGTTTTGAGGAACAAGATTGGGATTGTTCAATTGCTCCCTTTCCGGTATTTCAAAAATCATTCTATTATAATTGTATGGGAATGTATTGCCTGCAAGCAAAGCATTATTGCTTGCACGCGTCATGCTTTTTTTGAAGCGCTTCATTGCAAAGTAAGATTTGCCTTCACCCCACATTTCTACTCGCCAGTTTAAGTAAATTTCATTCAGCAAATCAGCCTGGTTCATGACGGAGAGATCGGCAGAAGGATTGCGTTGGTCAAGGAGAGCTTTCAGAGCAACTCTTGCGCCGGCAATATCGTTTGCATTAGCAAGGGCTTCTGCTTTTATCAAATACATTTCTTCCACACGCATATATACCAAATCGTTAGTCCATGTTCTGTCGCCATCCGGAGTTTTACCCGGATCAAAAAATTTGCCAATAGGCAAAAGCGGATCTACTCCAACTTCAATATTACCGGAAGTATATTTACCAAACCATTTTTTTCTGACATCTGCTGAAGGAATTGCGGCATACAAACCGGCATCGATAAGTTTATAATCGCCGGACGAAGCATAACCATACGTGAATATATCCACATGCGACCACCAACAAGCGATTCCAGAATAATTTTCTGGAGTTACATCAATACCCCACATCCAGTTACTGCTTTTGCTTACTGAGTTAAAACCATTGGTAAGAGCGTCTGCTTGTGAAAGAATCGGATATTTACCTTTTGAAATAACTGCATCAGCAGCAGCAGCAGCTTTTTCATATTCTCCCATAAAAAGGTAAGCATTTGCAAGCATTCCATACGCCACATCCTGATTTATTTTTGATTTGTCGCTACCCCTGTCAAAATCTTGCAATGCTACAATGGCATCTTCGAGGTCTTTTACAATAAGATCGTAAACTGCTCCAACAGTGGATTGTCCGTGCACTTCGGTTTCTAATTGCGTTCTGTAAATGGGAACTCCCGGACTGTCCTTTTTATCGCTATAAGGGTGCTGATACAGATTTATCAGATTGAAGTAACAATAAGCCCGCATTGCTTTAGCTTGTCCATAGTATACTCTTAAAGCGGCGTCTTCAGGTATGTTTTCATCGTCGCCCAGAATATCAAGAATTTCGTTGGCGCTTTTAATCAAGCGGTAATAAAGTCGCCATGCAATATAAGGCATTGTTCCGGTTTTTATTTGATCCGTGTACTGGGCAATGGCTCTATACCAGCCGTATGTAAATGCTGCGCCGGCAACATCGCCGCACATTATATCGGTACATAGATCAATATTCTTTTGACCGTAATCCATATCATTACGAGTGGTAGAACCTCCGCTATTCAGTAAAAAGGTTGTAGAATAAAGACCCGATACCAATGGATCAAGTACGCTTGCAGGGTCGTTTTTTGCAATCTTACTCATTGCATCCGACGATAAATACCCCGTGGGCTCCGTATTAAGGAAATCTTTGGAGCAACTGACAATGCATAATGCTGCTGTCAGTAATAAAACTATTTTTATTTTACTTTTCATATCCTTAAAAATATTTGTAATTATTTCAGTTATTAAAATTGTATATTAATGCCTCCCGTAATGGTACTTAATGGTATATATTGGCTACGTCCCGAATCTCCCACTTCGCTACCTATAGGATAATATCCCTTGCGTGCAGTTGACATATAAAGATTGTCTCCTGATGTCCATACTGTAAGTTTATCTATTTTTATTTTATTTATCAATTTTTTCGGGAATACATACCCCAAACGAACGTTGTTAAGTCCCAAGTAAGACATACTCGTAAGAAAACGTGATGACATAGCGTTTACATAAGTATCATAAGTTGCCGAAAGACGAGGCACGACGGTATTTTGTCCCGGCGCTGTCCAGCGCTGCTCAATATCTTTATGCCAGTTCATACTACCCACAGCGTCATTGTGCATCAACTGTGCATACACATAATCATAACCATAGCCGCCTACTCCATAAATAAATTGAGCGCTTAATTCTATGCCTTTGTATTTTGCATCAAGACCAAAAGCGCCGTTTAAATCAGGTATTGCAGATTTACCGACATAGTTCAAGGTAGCGTCAGCATAATTTGTGGTTACATCTTTTTTCAAGTCCACCGTTTCGCCGGCTGCCGCTTGTTGAGCTAAATAATCTACCATATTGCTTACTATTGCCGGACTGCCGCTTGTCGTATTGTTGTTATCATAATAAATTACCCACTGCGATTGTCCTGTATTAGGATTAACGCCTGCATAATCGCGTATGTAATAGTCATAGATAGAATGACCTTTCGACCAGCCGTAAGGACTATGCGCTTCAAAATTTTTCTCTGTTGAACCTTGCATAGGCATATTGAGCAATGTATTTGTATAGTGAGCGCCATTGACATTAAGTTTAATTTCAAGGTCCCGCGTTTTTATTACACTGCCGGAAAGTCTAAATTCAATGCCGGTGTTATCAAGTTTGGCATCATTTACTGCAAGCGCAGCGAATCCTAATGAGATAGGCATTTGCTTATTGAATATCATATCTGTAGTTCTCTTCTTAAAGAACTCTACTTCACCTTCAAGACGGCTGTTCCAAAGCCCGAACTCCAACCCTGTATTGAGCATACTGCTTTTTTCCCAAGTAAGATCAGGATTACCTATATAATACAAACTGTAGGAAACGGCGTTATTCAGATTGTTTACACTGTATAAATTTCTTGTTGGATAATAATTTGCATTATATGAACCAAGATTAAGCGCCTCATTACCGTAAGTTCCATAACTTGCTTTAATGCGCAAATTGTCTATTAAACTCAGATTACTCATAAAAATTTCTTTGCTTATCACCCATGCGGCGCCTACGCTCCAAAAGTTACCCCAACGGTTTTTAGTAAAGCGAGAACTGCCATCGCGACGGAAATTTACATCGGCGAAGTATTTTTCATTATAATCATATTTTGCTTGAGCAAAGTAGCTTTCCATTGATCTGTCCAATGTGTAACCTGATATATCTACCATACTTATGGCATTATCAAATTCGCGGTTATCCGGTTTTGCCAATTGTTTTTTCTGAGCGTAGTCAAAGCTTGCTTTATACGAATTTGATTCATGTGCAACAAAAGCGCTCACATTATGTATGCGTTCAAAAGTTTTCTTATACTGTAACATTTGAGTCGTGGTCAATGCGGTATAAGTATCGTACTCTTTTTCAATTCGTCCTATACCTTTTGCGTCGCCATAATAAGGATTAGTTAATCTATCCCATTTTGTAGCCAACAATTGATAACCATTGGAACTTATAAACTTGAAATCTTTTAGAAATGAAATTTCAAAATTGGCATTCCCCATCAGTTGATGTGAAATAGTATTTGTAGCATCAAGATTTATAGTACCCACAGGGTTAATACCTGATGCATAACCGCGTTCTCTACCGGCTTCCATACCATAGTCGTACTTATTGCCTCCCACCAAGTTGTCGGGGATTAATTTACCGTCTGCATCATGCTGGAAAACAGGATAAATAGGCGGCATGCCGTTTACAAACTGAAACCCGTTATTCATGGCGTCCGTTTGAGCCGCATTGTTCATATCCATATAAGCGTATGATAAATTGGTAACTGCTTTGAACCAGTCGCGCGGCTTGTATTCAAGATTTGTTCTTGCGTTGAGACGCGAAAAATCAGAGCCAATATAGTAACCTTTTTCATCTAAGGATCCAAAAGAAGTGTAGTACGAAAGGTTATCTGCACCTCCTGAAAAACGTATGGATGCTTCCGTTCTCTCGCCGGTATCAAAAATATAATCCGACCATTTTTCTGGAGTGTATTTTCTATCAACACCTGAAAATCTGCCGGTAACAGGATCTATAACAGCGCTACCGTCTGCTTTCCACATATTGTATGCCGGAGATATGCCGCGGGATACGTTAAACAAATTATTTGATGCATATACTCCTGCCGCCGCCGGACTTAAGCCATTTTGTAATTGTCCATAATTGCGCAATGCTTCCCAACTAAGTTCCGCAAAACGTTCGGGCGACTGAATTACATCATATAAAGGTATCAAACGTGTATTAACACCATACTTTCCCTCAACTTCTATAGTAGATTTTCCTTTATCACCTTTTTTAGTGGTAATAAGAATTACGCCATTAGAAGCCCTGGCTCCATACAAAGCGCTTGCCGCTGCATCTTTAAGTACAGTAATGTTTTCTACATCAGCATTATTAATTGCGCTAATATCTCCTTCATAAGGCATACCATCCACCACATACAGCGGATCTCTGCTTGAATTTACAGAGCCGAAACCTCGAATACGAATGGTAGCATTTGTGCCTGGTTGCCCGTTTGTAGTTACCACCTGCACACCAGCAACTTCGCCAACAAGGGCTTTAGTTATTTCAGATTGACTTTTTTTACTCAATTCCTCTCCGGAAATTTTAACGGCTGACCCTGTAAGCGAACTCTTCTTCGCCGTTCCATACGCCACAACAATCACTTCGTCCAAAGCAGTGTTGGACGTACGTAAAGTTATCGAAACTGACGAGGCGACCGCGACCTCCTGCTCTTCCATTCCTAAAAAGCGAACGACCAGGGTCTCTGCCGAAGCGGGAACATTTAAAGTGAACTTCCCGTTCAAATCAGTAACCGTACCAATCGTAGCATTTCCCTTCACAACCACCGACGCGCCGACTACAGGCTCACCGGATTCATCCGTGACTGTTCCCGATACCGGTTTGT